>Ga0308157_10000453_pt1 | contig 136198 bp, 138 predicted proteins | sample PhyBR1_FD_201035 | JGI IMG/M metagenome (GOLD analysis project Ga0308157, IMG submission 201035) | Phyllosphere microbial communities from UC Gill Tract Community Farm, Albany, California, United States - DLSLB.R1 | ecosystem: Host-associated > Plants > Phyllosphere > Unclassified | place... | reverse complement strand
ATCGCATGGCACGTGCTGTTGGAATCGACCTCGGAACGACGAACTCCGTCGTCAGCGTCCTCGAGGGTGGCGAGCCGAAGGTCATCGCCAACGCCGAGGGCTTCCGCACGACCCCCTCGGTGGTCGCATTCACGAAGGACGGCGAGGTGCTCGTCGGCGAGACCGCCAAGCGCCAGGCCGTCACGAACGTCGACCGCACCGTCGCATCCGTCAAGCGCCACATGGGCACGGACTGGGGCTTCGACGTCGACGGCAAGAAGTGGACGCCGCAGGAGATCTCCGCGCGCATCCTCATGAAGCTCAAGCGCGACGCCGAGTCGTACCTCGGCGACACCGTGACCGATGCCGTCATCACCGTTCCCGCGTACTTCAACGACGCTGAGCGCCAGGCCACGAAGGAAGCCGGAGAGATCGCAGGACTCAACGTCCTGCGCATCATCAACGAGCCCACCGCCGCAGCCCTCGCCTACGGCCTCGACCGCGGCAAGGAGGACGAGCTCATCCTCGTCTTCGACCTCGGTGGCGGAACCTTCGACGTCTCGCTGCTCGAAGTGGGCAAGGACGACGACTTCTCCACGATCCAGGTGCGCTCGACCGCAGGTGACAACCGCCTCGGCGGCGACGACTGGGACCAGCGTCTCGTCGATCACCTGATCAAGCAGTTCAAGGAGACCAGCGGCGTCGACGTCTCGGGTGACAAGATCGCCCTGCAGCGTCTGAAGGAGGCTGCGGAGCAGGCGAAGAAGGAGCTCTCCTCCTCGACCAGCACGAGCATCAACCTCCCGTACCTGTCGCTGACCGAGTCGGGCCCGGTATCGCTCTCCGAGACGATCACCCGCGCCAAGTTCGAGGACCTCACCAAGGACCTCCTCGACCGCACCAAGAAGCCGTTCGAAGACGTCATCCGCGAGGCCGGCGTCAAGGTCGCCGACATCGACCACGTCGTGCTCGTCGGTGGATCGACCCGCATGCCCGCTGTCGCCGAGCTCGTCAAGCGCGAGACCGGCAAGGAAGCCAACAAGGGAGTCAACCCCGATGAGGTCGTCGCCGTCGGCGCCGCCCTCCAGGCCGGTGTCCTCAAGGGCGAGCGCAAGGACGTCCTGCTTATCGACGTCACCCCGCTGAGCCTCGGCATCGAGACCAAGGGCGGACGCATGACCAAGCTCATCGAGCGCAACACGGCCATCCCGACCAAGCGCAGCGAGACCTTCACCACGGCAGACGACAACCAGCCGTCCGTCGCGATCCAGGTCTTCCAGGGCGAGCGCGAGTTCACCCGTGACAACAAGCCGCTCGGCACCTTCGAGCTCACCGGCATCGCGCCGGCTCCTCGCGGAATGCCGCAGATCGAGGTCACCTTCGACATCGACGCGAACGGCATCGTCCACGTGTCCGCGAAGGACAAGGGCACCGGCAAGGAGCAGTCGATGACCATCACCGGCGGCTCGTCGCTGTCGAAGGACGACATCGAGCGCATGGTGCGCGAGGCCGAGGAGAACGCCGCTGAAGACAAGAAGCGTGCGGATGCTCTCGAGCAGCGCAACCAGGCCGAGACCCTCTCGTACTCGATCGAGAAGCTGATCAAGGAGAACGAGGACAAGCTCCCCGCCGAGGTCAAGGACGAGGTCCAGGCCGACGTCGACGCTCTGAAGACGGCTCTGGCCGGCGACGACGACGACGCGGTGAAGACCGCGCTCGACAAGCTCAACGAGTCGCAGAGCAAGCTCGGCGAAGCGCTCTACGCGCAGTCTCAGGCAGAGGCCGCAGACGGCGCATCCGCTGAGGGCGAGGCTCCGGCCGACGAGGCATCCGATGAGGATGTCGTCGACGCCGAGGTCATCGACGACGAGGACGAGAAGAAGTAACCATGACTGAGAAGAACTTCGACGACAACGCCGAGGTTCCCGGTGACGAGGGGTCGGATGCTGCGGCATCCGGCCCCGCGTCGCAGGCGAACCCCGACTCCGCAGAGGCTGCGGCCGCGGAGGGATCCGATGAGTCTCCCATCGACGGTGCGGAGGGCCTCACGGTCGACGACATCCTGAACGCCGAGCAGACCGACGAGGCGGCAGCCGCTGGTGATGCGGCTCTCGCAGATGCCGAGTCCGCGATGCTCAACGACCTCAAGCGCCTGCAGGCCGAGTACGCCAACTACCGTCGGCGCACCGAAGAGCAGCGCCACGTCGAGATCGCCCGCGCGAAGGGCGAGGCGGCCAAGGGCCTGCTCCCCGTGCTCGACGATCTCGATCGTGCCGCCGCGCACGGCGACCTCCAGGAGGGCACGCCGTTCTTCGTGATCGGCGAGAAGGTGCGCGCGGTCGTGGAGCGCCTCGGCGTGGTCGCGTACGGCGTCGCAGGCGAGGACTTCGACCCGCAGCACCACGAGGCGATCTTCCAGCAGCCCACTCCGGGCGCCGAGAGCTCGACGATCCTCGAGGTCGTCGAGGTCGGCTACCGGCTCGGCGATGTCGAGCTGCGCCCGGCCAAGGTCGTCGTCGCCGTTCCCGCGGAGTAGGTGATGCATGGCCAGTCAGGATTGGTTCGATAAGGACTTCTACAAGACGCTCGGCGTCGCCAAGGACGTCAGCGATGCGGATCTGAAGAAGACGTACCGCAAGCTGGCGCGCAAGTACCACCCCGACTCCAATCAGGGAGATGCCGCGGCCGAGGCGAAGTTCAAAGAGATCAGCGAGGCGTACTCGGTGCTCTCCGACGCCGAGCAGCGCAAGGAGTACGACGAGATCAGGGCCATGGGCTCCGGGGCTCGTTTCACTTCGGGCGGTGCCGGTGGCGCGGGTGGTTTCGAAGACGTCTTCAGCCGGTTCGGACAGGGCGGTCGTGGGCAGAGCAATGCCGACTTCGAGGACATCTTCGCGATGTTCAACCAGGGCCAGGGGGGCGGGAGCTTCGGCTCCGGCCGCTTCGGTCAGACCAGCGGCGGATTCCGCGGCTTCGGCGGCCCGCAGAAGGGCGCCGATGTCACGGCGCGCACGACGCTCGACTTCGCCACGGCCGTGCAGGGCGAGACGATCACTCTGCAGGGCGAGGACGGCAAGCCGTTCAAGGTGAAGATCCCGGCCGGTGTCGCCGACGGCCAGAAGATCCGTCTGCGCGGCCGCGGTCGGCCGTCGCCGGATGGCGGGGAGAAGGGCGACATCGTGGTGCAGATCACGGTGCGTCCGCATCCGGTATTCACCCGTGATGGCAAGAACCTGCGCGTGACGGTGCCGGTCACCTTCACCGAGGCCGCCCTCGGCGCCACGATCGAGGTGCCGACCCTGGCCGGTGACGTGGTCAAGCTGCGCGTCGCACCCGGCACGCCCTCAGGGCGCGTGCTGCGGGTGAAGGGGCGCGGCGTGGCGACGTCGAAGAGCACCGGCGACCTCCTCGCCGAGCTGCAGGTCGCCGTGCCCGCGCATCTCGATGATGCGGCGCGTGAGGCTCTGCTCGCCTTCCAGGCTGCGGAGCCGAAGGAGAATCCGCGCAGCGAGCTGATGGCGAAGGCGAGAGTCTGATGTCACGGCTGCCCGAGATCAGGAGCCTCGCCCGGTGTCAGGACGATTCTGTGCGATTCGTCCTGACACCGGCACATCTCCTGATCTCGGGCCCGAGCTCGGGGGAGAGGTGAGCGCGATGGTCGAAGAGGAAGACGCGCCGGTCTTCGCGATCGCCGTCGCCGCCGAGCTCGCCGGCATGCACCCGCAGACGCTGCGGCAGTACGACCGCATCGGCCTGGTCATTCCCGGGCGCACGCGGGGCGGCTCGCGCCGCTACTCGGCGCGCAACATCGAGCAGCTCCGCGAGGTGGCGCGCATGAGCGCCGAAGGCATGAGCCTGCCCGCGATCGCGCGTCTGCTCGATCTCGAGGACGAGGTGCGGATGCTGCGCCGCAGAGTCCTCGACCTCGAAGGATCGCTCCGGGCCGAACGCCAGAACCGCCCGGGCGTGCGCGTGTTCGCCGCCGGATCGAGCGGGGTGATCCCGGTCGCGAGCGGCCGCCGCATCCGCCGCTCGACCGAAGTCGTGCTCTGGAGCCCGGGCAAGCGCGGCGTCGACGAGTAGCCGGCGCCTGCTCGTCAGACGAAGCGGAGCCAGTTCGCGCCGCTGCCGGTCTCGATCCGCTGCCGCAGTTCGAGCTCGTCGCCGCGCACGGCGTACAGCGAGACGCTGGTCGATTCTTCACCGGCTGCGATGAGGTATTCGCCGTCGGGGCTGATGGTGAATCCGCGCGGCTGGGTCTCGGTGACCGTGAACCGCTCCGGGGCGGATGTCGATCCGTCGCCGGCGACCGCCACGGCGCCCAGCGTGCTCTCGGTGCGCTCGGACGCCCACAGATGACTGCCGCCCGCCCCGAGGTGCAGGTCGGCACCCCAGATGTAGTGATTCGCGAGGGGCTCCGCCCCGAACACGCTGTGCCCGAGGCCCCTGGTGGTGTCGTAGGCGGTGCTCGCTCCCTGCAGATCGAGGGCCCCGCTGTGCGCATCACGCCGGTAGTGCAGCACTTCTCCGGAGAATTCGGTGAGCACGTACACGGCATCCTGCGCGTCGTTCAGCACCAGGTGCCGCGGTCCGCTGCCCGCCGGTGCGGCCACGGTCTCGGGCCGCAACGGCACGAGGCGAAGCTCGTCGTCGAGCGCGTACTGCGCGATGAGGTCCGCCCCCAGCGACACGAAGTACGCGAAGCGGCCGTCTGCGCTGGGCAGCACGGAGTGGAGGTTCGGGAACTCGACCGTCGACACCGGCTCGCCCACGACGCCGTCGCTGATCCGGCAGCTGATTCCATACCCGCCCCCGTACGATGCACCGAGCAGGCCCGCGCCATCCCGGGTGAGGGCGAGGTAGTTCATGCCTCCGCCGGGGAGATCGAGGCGTGATCGCGGAGTCAGTCGTCCGGTCTCGCGATCGAGCGAGAGGGTGAGGATGCCGGCGGGTTCGCCCTTCACGCCGGCGAAGACGAGGTCGCGCGCCGCGTCGACGGCGAATGTCGAGCATCCGGTGATGCCGTCGGTGACGGCCAGGCGCTCGAGCCTTCCGCCCTCGAAGCGGAAGGTGCTGATGGAGCCGTCTTTCGCATTGGCGACGAGCACGTGCGCGATATCAGTCATGCCTCGATCGTAGGACGGATGCTCCGGGCCGCGGCATCCGACCCTCATCGTTCGGGAGGACGTCGCACGATCGGGAGGACTTCGCACGATCGGGAGGACGTTTCGGGCTGATCCTTCCTCCCTTTCGTGAGTTCTCCTCCCGAACGCGCGACCATCACGCGAGAGTCACCGCGCAGACCCGGGTAGTCTGGCGCGAATGAGGATGTCGCGTCGTGAGCTGCTGATCGGCGCCGGAGCGGGCGCCCTCGGAGTGCTGCTCGTCTCGTGCACGCCCGAGCCGACGCCCAGCCCCACGCCGACCCGGAGTCCTTCGCCGCTGCCGACCACCGCGGTGCCGGCTCCAGCGGCGAGCCTGCGCAGCACATGGGCGACCGACCCGTTCTCGCGCGGTGCGGTGAGCTACACCCGTATCGGGGTGCAGGCCTCGACGCGCGCGACACTCGCCGAACCCGTCGCCGAGCGCGTCTACTTCGCGGGCGAGGCGACGGATGCCGACAACCCTTCCACGATCCGCGGCGCGATCCACTCCGGTGAGAGCGCGGCGATGCGGCTTCGTGCCACCGCGGCGAGCGGCGAGCGGGTCGCGGTGATCGGCGCTGGTCTCGCCGGTGCCGCGGTCGCCCAGAACCTCGCCGACACCGACCTCGATATCACCGTGTTCGAAGCGCGCGACAGGGTCGGCGGGCGCACGCCGTCGCAGCTCGATGACGACTGGGGCGTACCCGTTCAGCTCGGCGGATGGCTGCTGCCCGCGCTCGGCGACGGCGAGGAGCCCGACCGCGACGAGGCCGGTCTGCCCGAGGCGACCGAACTGGCATCGGCGCTCTGGCGTTCGCCGGACGGAGACATCGACGCTGTCGCGAATGATGCGCTGACCGCGGCGATCTCCGCCGCGCAGGGCCTGCCGACCGACATCGCTCTCGCCGAGGCGCTGACGGACTCCGGTGCCGACCTCGAGGATCCCGCCACTGCCGCGCTGCTCGCCTACCTCGCCACGACGGCGGGCGCCGATGCGGATGCGCTCTCATCGTGGTTCCCGCCGGCACTGCCGTCCGCGGCCCTCCGCGCCATCATCGGCGACTTCGACGCGCACATCACCGAGATGCTCGCGAACGCCCAGCTGACGCTCTCGTCGCCGGTCACCCGCATCGCGTACGACGACTCCGGTGTCAGCCTGCGCCTGGGCACCGGCGAGTCCACGTCGTTCGATCGCGTCGTCGTCACCGTGCCGCTGGGCGTGCTGCAGAGCGAGCGGATCGAGTTCTCCCCGCCGCTGCCGTTCTCGCACCGCGGCGCGATCAACGCGCTCGGCAGCGGCCACATCGAGACGATCTGGCTGAGGTACGACGAACCGTTCTGGGACACGGATGCCACGATCTGGCACATCGTCGGCGGAGATCAGACCGTGCGGACCTGGATCAATCTGCTGCCGGTGACGGGCAGCGGCATCCTGGTCGGTCTCGTCGGCGGGCCGGTCGCCGAGGAGTTCGCCGAGCTCGAGGAGCAGGACGCACTGCTGGCGGCACTCACGTCGCTGGTGCCGTTCCTGCCTGCTGGGCAGACCGACTGACCGCTTCTCCCCGGAGCGGCTTCACGCGGCTGATCACGGCGAGCACCGTCGCCACCAGTGCGAAGATGGCGAGCGCGATGGCGCTCGTGAGGAGGAATTCGCCGATGCCGCTCACCTGACGCAGGTCGAGGAAGTAGTACGGATACCATCCGATCATCGGCCCACGCCACATCGTGAACCCGCCCCAGACGAGCGGGAAGACGAGCGAACCGGGGATGATCCACCACGGCACCGAGCGATGTCCCGGGGTCAGGATCCACGCGATCGCGGTGAGCGCGGGCAGGTAGAAATGCAGCACCTGATCCGACCAGGGCACATCGATCCGGATGCCGCGGATGCCCGCCTGCCACACGATCAGAGCGAACGCGAGGCCTGCGGTGATCGTCCAGGTCAGCACGAGCGCGAGGGTGATGCTGAACCAGCGCGGGTCCGTCGCCCGACGGAACGCGAACAGAGCGCCGACGATGAGCACCACCACCAGAGCGCAGTTCGATTCGACGGTGAGGTAGGCGAAGAAGTTCTGTCCGGCGATCGTCTGAGAACTCAGCCCCCAGAGCAGTCGGTGCACGAGTGCGACCAGGCACACGGCGGCGGTGACGAGGCGGAGCACGCCGAATACGAACCGTGCCCTCACTCTCACCTCACCTCGCCTCGCTTCCCTGACGCGCACCCACGTCATCCCGCGAGTCTACGGAGTGCTCCCCGCTCAGATCCCCAGGATCGCCTTGGCCACGAGGAAGTAGATCACCAGGCCCGTCGCATCGACGAAGGTCGTGATGAACGGGTTGGAGAACACCGCGGGGTCGACTCTGATCATCCGTGCGATGATCGGCATCACCCCGCCGACGGTCGCCGCCACCGTGCACACGGCGAGCAGCGTGCAACCGATCACGAGCCCGATGTGCCAGTCGTACACGAGGGCGGTGATGCCGAATCCGAGGACGCCCAGCAGCAGTCCGAGCGACAACCCGACCCGCACCTCTCTCGAGAGCACCGCGAGCAGGTCGCGCGGTCGGACCTCACCGAGCGCGAGCGCCCTGGTCACGGTCGTCGCCGCCTGATTGCCGGTGTTGCCTCCGGTGCCGATCAGCAGCGGCACGAACAGCGCGAGCACCGTCATCTGCTCGAGGGTCGCCTCGAACACCGACAGCACCTGCACGGTGAGGGTGGCGCCGACGGCGAGCACGAACAGCCAGACGATGCGCGACCGCACGATCCTGCGGATCGGCGTCGAGAGGTAGGGACGGCCGAGCGGCTCGACACCGCCCTGCCGTGCGGCATCCTCGCTCTCCTCCCGCTTGAGGATGCGGGCGGCATCGTCGATCGTGAGGATGCCGACGAGGCGGTTCTCGCTGTCGACGACGGGAACCGCCAGCAGCCCCAGATCGGTGCACTCGCGGGCAGCGGTCTCGGCGTCCGTCTCGGCGAGCGTCGTTCGGGCGTCCTGCATGAGCGCGCTGATGGGGGTGCTGTCGTCTGCAGAGATCAGATCGCGCAGGCTGACGACGCCGATGACGCGCCGACCGGTGTCGGTGACGGGGAGCGTGTAGATCGTCTCGGCGTCGTCGACGTGCGCGCGCACGCGCGCCATCGTCTCGGCGACGGTCAGGTCGGGATGGGTGGTGACGAATTCCGGGCTCATGCGGCGGCCGATGGAGTCCTGCGGGTATCCGAGCACTGCTGCGGTGAGCTCGCGCTCGCGGATCGGCAGTCCGCGCAGCAGGCGCGGTGCCACGGATGCTGGGAGCTCGTCGAGCAGCCACACGCGGTCGTCCGGATCGAGTTCGGCGAACAGGGTGGCGACCTCGGCATCCTGCAGGCCGTCCAGCAGTTCGCCCTGGAGCTCGGGTTCCAGGGCCTCGAAGACCTCGAGCGCGCGCTGCTTCGACAGCAGACGGTAGACGATCGCGCACTGGCGCGGGTTGAGGCGGTCGAGCACCTGCACGAGCTGGTGGATCGACACCGGCGTGAGGGCGGCGGATGCGGCCGCGAGATCGCGCTGCGACAGACTCTGCTCGATCGTCTCGATCAGGTCGGTGGTGACGGCGGGCTGGGTGGGGATGCGCTCCGTGTTCATGGGCGTGCTGCTTTCGGGGCGTGCCGGCAGCGGGCGCAGAACGGCTGCGCGGGCGGTCGACGGCTGGACGGATGAGTCAGAGCCGGGCACCCCGCGCGGAGATCAGCGGAGAGGGAGTTCGCGTGCGTTCGCGGGGCCCGGGTGCGGATGGCGACTATCACCACTCATGTGAGCACCACCTCGCTTCCGTCGTCGTGGCCGCTGAACACGACCGATCAGGGCGGAGTCTCATTCGCCGCCCCCCGCCACAGTAACCCATCAGTCCGACGCGGAAGCGCCGTATGGTCGCGCCCTCAGGCGGGATCGATGCGCACGACACCCGGCGTCTCGCCGTCGGACGATCCTTCGTCGAGACGCACGGTGCGGGCGAGCGCGTCCAGCGCCGGGATGAACTCGCCGAGGCTCGCACCGTCGGTGCTGAGGCCGCTGACCGTGATGAGGAGTTCGCCGGTGTCCCAGGTGTAGTTCGCGATCGGCGGCACATCGGGGTCGCTCGGATGCGGGAGGAAGAGCTTCTCGCCGACGCCCAGCGCACCGCGGAACTGCTCGGTGTCGTCGTACTCCATCGGCATCGACGCGCGGGCCGCGCGCAACGTGGCGGTGAGCGGTTGGATCGTCGCCATCGCGACCAGTCGAGAGGATGCCGGCTTGTAGGCCCAGACGAGCATCGTCCCGTTCGAGGCGTAGATCGCTCGCGGCATGAGGCGCCGGATGACCCACGAGACGGCCTTCCCGCCGGCACCGGACAACTGCGCCCAGGCCCGGTTGTGCTGCGATTGCAGGAGCTTCACCGCCGCGCGGCGGTGCCGCCCGCCGGTGCTCCCCGCGGGCCAGGTCACCGGCATCCACAGCTCGGGGTCGGCGTCCGCTGTCAGTCGCATGCGTCCAGGCTATGGCAACAGTCCCGCCTCCCGGGGTCTTGCGGGACGCTCCGGTAAAGTGGCGTGCGCCCGGATCCGGGTTCCCGCGTACCTAAGGCTGCTGATTCGTGACCTCCCCTGACGCTCCGAAGAAGACCGAAGCTCCACTGAAGATCCTCATCGGCTGCGACACCTTCTATCCCGACATCAACGGCGCCGCACGGTTCGCCGAACGTCTGGCCGCGGGACTGGTGCAGCGCGGTCACGACGTGCACGTCGTCGCTCCGAACCAGAAGTACCGCCGGACGCCGTCTGCCGTCGAGGTCATCGAGGGCGAGCCGATGACGCTGCACCGTCTGCCGTCGGTGCGATGGGCGCCCCACGACTGGCTGCGGTTCGTCTGGCCGTGGCGCTCGAAGCACTACGCCCGCAAGGTGCTCGACGAGGTGCAGCCCGACGTGGTGCACATCCAATCGCACATCGTCATCGGCCGCGGCCTCTCGCGCGTCGCCGCGCAGCGCGGCATCCCGATCGTCGCGACCAATCACGTGATGGCGGAGAACATCCTCGACCACACCACCATGCCGAAGTTCGTCGACGACATCGTGCTGAAGCTCGCGTGGGCAGACGCCAAGCGCACCTTCGACCTCACGCGTGCGGTCACCACCCCCACCCGCCGCGCCGCCGACTTCCTCGAGCGCACGGTCGAGGTGGAGAACGTGATCCCGGTCAGCTGCGGCATCGACCGCACGCAGTACACCGCCGAGAGGGGAGTCCGCGACAAGCACCGCATCGTGTTCGTCGGCCGCCTCACCGCCGAGAAGCAGGTCGAGGTCATCCTCGAGGCGATGACGAAGCTCGACCCCGCGCTCGACGTGCACTTCGACATCGTCGGCGGCGGCGACCAGCGCAAGAGCCTCGAGCGCCTCACCGGAGAGCTCGGTCTCACCGACCGCGTCGTCTTCCACGGCCGCACCACCGACGAGGAGCTGCGGGCGATCCTCACCCGTGCGAGCCTCTTCGTGATCGCATCCATCGCCGAGCTGCAGTCGATCGCGACGATGGAGGCGATGGCCTCCGGCCTGCCCATCGTCGCGGCGGATGCCGTTGCGCTCCCGCACCTCGTGCACGACGGCGAGAACGGGTACCTGTTCGAGCCGGGCAACGTCACCGAGCTCGCCGCGCGCCTCACGGATGTGCTGACCGCGGAGCCCGCCGAGTACGAGCGGACGCAGCAGGCCTCGCTCGACGGCGTCCTCGTGCACGACATCAACCGCACGCTCGACACGTTCGAGGCGCTGTACCGCGACCAGCCGCTGCCGGAGTAACGGAGCGGTCATGCACATCGTCTTCTTCGGCGACCAGCACCTCGCATCTCTCGGTGGGGCGCAGGTGTCGATGCGGCTGCAGAAGCAGTACCTCGAGCGCGCGGGACACACCGTGACCGCGGTGGCGCCGAAGATGCACGCGGTGCGCGTTGCCGCTGCGGATCCTGCGTTCATCGACCTCCCCTCGATCCCGATCACGCTCGATCGCGAGTACTCGATGTCGTGGCCGGGACGGCGCACCGACCGGTTCCTCGACCGGGCGCTGGCGACCAGGCCTCGGGTAGATCTCGTGCACGTGCAGGCCGACTTCTGGGGTGCGTTCATCGGGCACCGATTCGCGGATCGCCACGGAATCCCCGTCGTGCACACGATGCACAACCGGGTCGATGTGGGCATGGCGGCGGTCACCCCTCTTCACCGCCAGGCGCTCGCGGTGCTGAACCTGTGGCGACGGCAGTCGATGCGCGGTATCGGAGCGCCGGTCGGCGGCAGTGACGGGTGGGCATTCCTGCGCGGTCTCGCCCAGGGCGCGAGCGCTGTCACCGCGCCGTCGGGGCACTTCGCCTGCCGGCTCGAGCAGCACGACGTGTTCGCCGACGTCGACGTGGTGTGGAACGGCATCGACGACGACCTGCTCGCCTCGATCCTCGAGACCCGCTCCGCACGCGAGCCAGGACGCGCCCGTTTCGTCTGGCTGGGGCGGATGAGTCCCGAGAAGCGTCTGCTGCCCTTCCTCGAGGCGGTCGCCGAGTCCGGGGTGGATGCCGACATCGAAGTGATCGGCGGTGGCGGGCAACTGCGGGCGGCGCAGCGGATCGCGCGCGGGCATGACGGCATCCGCTTCGCCGGACGCCTGCCGTACGCCGACACGCTCGCGCGGATCGCCGCGGCGGATGCCGTGGTGCAGACCTCCATCGGATTCGAGACCCAGGGGATGACCCCGTTCGAGGCCGCGGCCCTCGGCACTCCGACGATCGTGAGCGACCCCGACATCGCCGCCGAGCTGCGCGGCGGTCTGTGGGCGGTGCCGGATGCCTCGGTGCCCGCACTCGGCGACACCCTCGAGCGCGCAGCATCCGACATCAGGGCGGGCACCGCTCCGGTGCCCGATGCGGAAGTCGCCGAGGCGTTCCGCCAGTCATCGCGCACCGCCGCGATGATCGGGATCTACGAGCGAGTGCTCGCCGGGCGTCGGCGCCCGACGATACGCTGAGCCCATGACCGGACCCGCGCCCATGAACAGTCCGGCGTCGTCGTCCGGCCCCGTGCTCTCGTCGAGTCTGCGCGTGCTGCTCGCGCTCGCCGCATCCGTGATCGTGATCGCGGGGCTCTTCCTCGCACGCGAGGTGGTGGGCCCGATCGCCCTGGCGATCGTCATCGTCGTCATCTGCGAGCCGGTGCGGATGCCGTTGATGCGACGCGGGTGGCCGTCGTGGCTCGGCTCCACTGCGGTGATCGCGCTGGCGTATGTGATCCTGCTGGCGATGGGCGCGCTGCTCTGGTTCGCCGGGACTCAGTTCACGCGCCTGGTGATGGACCTCGCCTCCGACGGCGGCGTCACTCGGCAGCTCGAACAGTTCGTCGCGTGGTTGAACGATCTCGGTTTCGGACAGGAGGCATCGGATGCCGTCACGTCGCTGCTGGCACCGGCCAGCCTGCTGAAGCTGGTGCAGAGCGTCGGCGGCACCGTGCTGGCCGTCGCGACGGCCCTGTTCTTCGTGTTCGCGTACATCATCTTCATGGCGGTCGACGCGGCTCGGTACCGTCATGCACCGGCCGTCTTCGGCGCCACCCGCAGTCACGTCATCGGGCGGATCACGCAGTTGAACCGCGGCATCCGCCGGTACTACGTCGTCAACGCCAGCTTCGGCGCGATCGTCGCGATCATCGACGGTCTGGCCCTGTGGTGGATGGGGGTGCCCGCCCCCGTGGTGTGGGCGATCCTCGCGTTCGTGACCAACTTCATCCCGAACATCGGGTTCGTCCTGGGTCTCGTGCCGCCGGCGGTGCTCGCGTTCGCGATCGGCGGGTGGCCGCTGCTGCTCGGCGTCATCGCCGTGTACAGCGTCGTCAACGTCGTGCTGCAGGTGCTGGTGCAGCCGAAGTTCGTCAGCGATGCGGTCGATCTCAGTCTGACGCTGAGCTTCTTCTCGGTGATCTTCTGGACCTTCGTGATCGGGCCGCTCGGGGCGATCCTCTCGATCCCGTTGACGCTGCTCACGCGCTCGCTCATCCTCGAGGGCAACCCGGATGCGCTGTGGCTGCGATGGGTCAGCGGCGATCGCACGGCGGTGCCGCCCGCGCCGGAGCCCGAACCGGTGCCCGCGCGCCGGCGTCGTCGGCGCCGGTGGATCTGGCAGCGCTGACGGCTCAGAATATCGGGAGTGACGCGATCGTCGAGGTCACGAAGCCGAACACGCGGCTGACCGCGATCGTGAGACCGATGCCGATCGCGATGCCGGCGCTGACCTGCGACGCGCCACGGCGGCGCAGTGCGCTGAAGCCGACGATGATCGCGGCCAGTGCCGCGGCGAAAGAGAGAAGTGATCCGACTCCGTCGACGATGCCGTAGAGCTGGTACCCGTCGGTGCGGACGAGCACCTGGAAGAGGATGCTCATGATGATGTTGATGCCGAGTGCGATGATTCCGAGGATGAGTGCGACGCGGCCCGCCGCATTGACGTTCGACGAAGCCGGTTGAACCGGTTGAGTCGACTGCGGCACGGGGTATCCGGCGGGGTGGGGCTGCTGCGGGACGTACGGGGGAAGCCGGTGCTCGCCGTGCTGAGGGGTATCGCCGTGCTGCGGGGAATCGCTCATGCGGTGAGCATAGCGGCGGTGTCCGGTTCAGCGGTACGAGATGGCGGGAGTCGCGTCGCGCGGGGTCTCGCGCTCGGCGACTCGCGTCCAATCGGTGGCGACCTGCCGGTAGCCGTCGCGTCGGATGTCGACGATGGTGAGGACGACCCCGACGAGGCCGAGCACCGCGAGAAGGATGAGAAGGATCATGGCAGAAAAGCTACGCTTGTCTCTTTCATGCCACGAGTGGCAGAATGGACATTGATCGACGAAAAACTGCCAAATCGTCATGACCGCCACGAAGGAGTGCGATGAAGACCGTCGCGTGCATCATCCAGGACGGATTCGCCCCGTTCGAGTTCGGCGTCGCCTGCGAGGCGTTCGGCCTCGACCGGTCAGACGACGGAGTACCGGGATTCGACTTCAGGGTCGTCACCGCTGACCCGGGGCAGGTCGCCTCGAAGATGGGCTTCTCGGTCAACGTCGACAACGATCTCTCATTCGCCTACGAGGCGGATCTCGTGATCGTCTGCCCCGTGCCGCGTGAGTGGTGGGGGCGCACCGACCCGCGGGTGCTCGATGCCGTGCGGGCTGCCGCCGCGCGCGGGGCATGGGCGCTCAGCGTCTGCAGCGGGTCGTTCGTGCTCGCGCAGTCCGGCGTGCTCGACGGTCGTCGCGCGACGACGCACTGGATGTACGCCGACGAGATGGCCTCGATGTTCCCGCGCATCGAGGTCGACCCCGATGTGCTGTTCGTGCAGGACGGCCGCATCATCACCAGCGCGGGCACAGCCGCCGGTCTCGACGCGTGTCTGCACCTGCTGCGCCAGGAGATCGGGGCCGAACTCACCAACCGCGTCGCCCGCCGGATGGTGGTGCCTCCGCAGCGCGACGGCGGCCAGGCGCAGTACATCGATCGGCCCCTTCCGACCGCGCACGGAGACGCACTCGCCGGGGTCACCACCTGGGCGATCGAGAATCTGCGCGAGGAGCTGACCGTCGACGACTTCGCCTCGAGGGCGCACATGTCACCGCGCACGTTCGCTCGTCGGTTCAAGGCGGAGCACGGTGCGACTCCCGCCGCGTGGCTCGCGCGGCAGCGGATCATCCACGCCCAGCGGCTGCTCGAGCGCTCGGACCTCTCACTCGACGAGATCGCGATCGAATGCGGATTCGGTTCGGCGGCGGTGCTGCGTCAGAACTTCGCCCGCGTGCTCGCGACGACCCCGACCGCGTATCGTTCGACGTTCTCGTGCACGGCCGAGGCGGAGCAGCTCACCCCCAGTGGCCTGGAGCGGTGAGGTTCGACTCCTCGATCGTGACACCGTGGTGGCCGATGTCGGCCACGCAGTAGAGCAATGACTGCGTCGGGTAGCCGTGCGGGCGGTTGTCCCGGATGATGGCGGCGTCATCGGTGGGGTCGAGCTCAGCGGATGCCGCGAGCAGTCCGACCCATTCATCGGCCCAGCCCTCGCCGCCGGCGCTGCGCGCGCGGAACTCGGGCAGCCAGCGGGCGATGCGCGCGGTGGCGGGGTCGTCGAGTCCGTCGTGCGCGATCATGTGCACGCCGTGGGGCACGGCGGTCTCCGTCAGCTCCTCGCCGTCCCACGAGAGCACGCGCGCCGCATCCGGTTCGACCTCGAGCAGGTTGAAGCCGTGCATCGGGAGGGGGCCGTGCGGCGACCGCCCTGCGACCGATTCGAGTGCGAGACTGCCGCGACTGCGCACCTGATCCTCTGGCAGATCGAGCACGTCGGCGCGGTTGAGCAGCACCGCGAGACGGTGGGCTCTCTCATCGACCGCGAGCCATGCTCCACCGGCGCGACGATCGCGGATGCCTCGCACGCCGGGATACTGCTCCGGCCACCACGCGCCGAGCGAGTCCCACGCGCGCTGCGGGTCCTCGTCTCGCACGGCGAGCAGTCGCGACCCGATGGATCCGTCGGGACCCCGCTCTGCCACATCGATCACGACCGTGCACACGCGGTCAGCCTACCCGCCGCCCGCCACCCCGCTCCGCCGCTGCCCGCCACCCCCCTTCGAATCGCGTAAATGTCTCTACCAGGGCCGCCGATCGGGACATTTGCGCGATTCGAACGCCCGGGGGGCTCTTTGCGCGAGGGGCAGGGCAGAATCGAGGCATGAACATCGTCGTCGGAGTCACGGGCGGCATCGCCGCGTACAAGGCGGTGCAGCTCGTGCGGCTGCTGATCAAGGACGGGCACGAGGTGACCGTCGTCCCCACCGATGACGCGCTGAGGTTCGTCGGACTCCCCACCTGGGAGGCGATCAGCCGCAACACAGTCACCACGAGTGTGCACGACGACGTCGCCCGCGTGCGCCACGTCGCCCTCGGGCAAGCGGCCGACCTCATCGTCATCGCCCCTGCCACCGCGAACACGATCGCGAAGATGACCGCCGGCCTCGCCGATGACCTGCTCGGCACGACGCTGCTCGCCACGACCGCGCCGGTCGCGATCGCCCCGGCGATGCACACCGAGATGTGGCGGCATCCGGCCACGCAGGCCAACATCGCGACTCTCCGCGAGCGCGGCGTGCACATCCTCGGCCCCGGCGACGGCGAACTCACCGGTGGCGATTCCGGGCCAGGGCGGATGCTGGAACCGGAGGAGATCTTCGACCTGTCACGCGCCCACCTCGCTCCGCAGAACCTGACCGGTCGCACGGTCGCCCTCTCGGCCGGGGGCACGCGCGAACCGATCGATCCGGTGCGGTTCCTCGGAAACCGCTCCAGCGGGAGGCAGGGGGTCGCGCTCGCCGCGGAGGCGGCAGCGCGCGGCGCGCGGGTGACACTGGTCGCGGCGAACATCAGCGCCGACGTGCTCGCAGAGGCGAAGCATCCGCTCATCGATATCCGCGCGGTCGGCACCGCTGCCGAGCTGGGCGAGGAGATGGCGGATGCCTCGGCATCCGCCGACATCATCGTCATGGCTGCCGCGGTCGCGGACTATCGTCCTGCGACCGCCGCCGACCAGAAGCTCACGAAAGAGGAGGGCGTGCTCGATCGGATCGACCTCGTCGAGAACGACGACATCGTCGCAGGCCTCGCCGCCGCGCGATCGGAGGGCCAGACGATCGTCGCGTTCGCGGCCGAGACCCTGACGGATGCCGATGCTCGCCGCGAACGCGCGAAGCGCAAGCGCGAACGCAAGGGCGTCGATCTGCTCGCCGTCAACCTCGCCGACGCCGAGCACGGTTTCGAGAAGACGGACAACGCGGTCGAGATCATCGGCGAGGGCGGTGCGGTGGTGGCATCCGCCCAGGGGGCGAAGCGCGAGGTCGCTCGGGCGATCTGGGATGCCGTGATCGCCGCTCGCGCCTGACGCTCCGGCCGGTCAGCGGCCGCGTACGGCGATCGTGCCGAGTGTCGCTTCGATCTCATCGACGACCGCGCGGATCGAGGCGTTCACCGCCGCGAGCGCCGAATGCATCGACTGCTGCGCTGCCGCATCGGCCGGCGAGCTCTCGGCGTGGAGCACCGCATCCCGCGCGTCGTCGAGCAGCAGGGGGAGCTCGGCGGTGCGATCCATCAGATCCTGGACGTCGGCACTGGCGGCGAGGAAGCCGACCCAGCGCGCGAGCGCGTGCGCGATCGCCCTGCGCTCGGTGTGGATCGCGGCGAGCACCGAGTCATGGTCGCCGAGTGCATCGATCGAACGCGGCACGACGACACCGCGGCTGAACTCGCTGCGTTCCTCGTCGCCGAGCGCGTGCAGCAGATCGGTGAGCGCGAGGTGGGTGACGGGGAACCAGCGCCGGTGGGCGGAGCGCGCCATCCACTGCTCGAAGAACAGTGCGGTGAGGAGGAATGTGAGGAGCCCTGCGGCGATTCCGGAGAGGATCACCGCGTGCTGCCAGAGTCCGGTCGTGAGGTCGATCCAGATGACGACGGCGAAGACGAGTACGAGCACCGCGACGCTGGTGAGCTGTGCGTTCCTGCGCCGTCTGCGCGCCTGCCGGGTGGGCATCGCGCCCCCTTCCTTCAGGCCACACCATAGCCAAGAATCCATGAGACCGCCTCTTGCCCGCGATCGAGGTGAACTGCTAAAGTTGAGTCAATAACACTCAACTTTGTGAGGAGCTCTCCAGGAGGAAGCCGATGACCACGCCCGCCCAAGATGAACAGCAGTCCGCACTCGAGCAGTTCGGCATCAATCTCACCGATCGCGCCCGGCAGGGCAAGCTCGACCCGGTGATCGGCCGCGACAGCGAGATCCGCCGAGTCAGCCAGGTGCTCACCCGCCGCACGAAGAACAACCCCGTGCTCATCGGCGAGCCCGGAGTCGGCAAGACCGCTGTCGTCGAAGGGCTGGCGCAGCGCATCGTCGCGGGCGACGTCGCCGAATCCCTCAAGGACAAAGACCTCATCACGCTCGACATCTCCGCGCTCGTCGCCGGGGCCATGTACCGCGGCCAGTTCGAAGAGCGCCTGAAGCAGGTGCTCAAGGAGATCACCGAGTCCGACGGCCAGGTGATCACCTTCATCGACGAGCTGCACACCCTCATGGGGGCAGGCGGCGGCGAGGGCTCGGTCGCGGCATCCAATATGCTCAAGCCCATGCTCGCCCGCGGCGAGCTGCGCCTGATCGGCGCCACGACGCTGAATGAGTACCGCGAGTTCATCGAGAAGGATGCCGCGCTCGAGCGGCGCTTCCAGCAGGTGTACGTCGGCGAGCCCACCGTCGAGGACTCGATCGCGATCCTGCGCGGACTCAAGGGGCGCTACGAGGCGCACCACGGCGTCACGATCGCCGACAGCGCGCTCGTCGCGGCGGCCGCACTGTCGGATCGTTACCTGCCCAGCCGTCAACTGCCCGACAAGGCCATCGACCTCATGGACGAGGCCATGTCGCGGCTGAAGATGGAGATCGACTCGTCTCCGGTCGAGATCGATCAGCTCAAGCGCCAGGTCGATCGGATGAAGCTCGAAGAGCTGGCCCTGAAGCGCGAGAAGGACGCCGCATCGAAAGAGCGGCTCGCCGCGTTGCGCGAGCAGTTGTCGGTGCAGGAGCGCGAGCTCGCCTCGCTCGAAGAGCGCTGGGCTCGCGAGCGCCAGGGGCTGAACCGGGTCGGAGAGCTGAAGAAGCAGCTCGACGACGCGATCACGCAGCGCGACCTCGCGATGCGCAACGCCGACTACACGAAGGCCTCGAAGCTTGAGTACGAGACGATCAAGCGTCTGGAGCGCGACATCGCCGAGGCCGAGCAGGTCGAGGCCGCGACCGCCGACTCGGGCGAGGGCCGGATGGTGAACGAACAGGTCACCGACGAGGACATCGCGGGGGTCATCGCGGCGTGGACGGGTATTCCCGTCGGACGACTGCTGCAGGGCGAGAGCGAGAAGCTGCTGCACCTCGAGAGCGAGCTCGGCAAGCGGCTGATCGGGCAGAAGGATGCCGTCGCCGCCGTCTCCGACGCCGTGCGCCGCTCGCGTGCGGGCATCAGCGACCCCGGTCGCCCCACCGGATCGTTCCTGTTCCTGGGCCCGACCGGCGTCGGCAAGACCGAGCTGGCCAAGGCGCTCGCCGAGTTCCTGTTCGACGACGAGCATGCGATGGTGCGCATCGACATGTCGGAGTACGGCGAGAAGCACTCGGTGTCGCGACTCGTCGGTGCCCCTCCCGGATACGTCGGCTACGAGCAGGGCGGCCAGCTCACCGAGGCCGTGCGCCGTCGCCCGTACAGCGTCGTGCTGCTCGACGAGGTCGAGAAGGCGCATCCAGAGGTCTTCGACGTGCTGCTGCAGGTGCTCGACGACGGGCGGCTCACCGACGGACAGGGGCGCACGGTCGACTTCTCGAACGTCATCCTGATCCTCACCTCCAACATCGGCTCGCCGATCCTCATCGATCCGGTCATGTCGGCAGGCGACAAGCGGGACGCCGTGATGGGGCTGGTGCGGCAGTCGTTCCGGCCCGAGTTCCTGAACCGTCTCGATGACATCGTGATGTTCCAGGCGCTGTCCGAGGACGACCTCGCCCAGATCGTCGAACTCACCGTCGATCAGCTGCAGCGCCGACTGCACGATCGCCGGCTCACGCTCGCGGTCACCCCTGATGCGCGGTCGTGGCTGGCGGAGCGCGGGTACGACCCGGTGTACGGAGCGCGCCCGCTGCGCCGCCTCATCACGAACGAGGTGCAGAACAAGCTGGCGACGGCTCTGCTCTCCGGCGGGGTGCACGACGGTGACACCGTGCGCGTGGATGTCGCAGCCGACGGCTCTGGCCTGGTGCTGACCGCATCCTGAGCGCTTCCCGCCTCACGCCCGCCCCCGCCCCCCCCACACCCCCGTTCCCGTCGCACTTTGCGTCGGCGTGTCGTGCGAACACGCGACAGAAAGTGCGACGGGAACGACCGGGGTTCGTTCGCGAACGGGTAAGAAAGGCGGATCTTTCGGGCTGCGGTGGGGAAATACAACCACGGGCTTGTGGGGGGCGTCGATAGAGTCTCGTCTCATGTGTCGGTGCAGGGCCATCCGGTCCGCACCGGCGAGAGACGGGAGCAGCGGATGACGCGTATCGGCATCGTGCGAGAACAGGACGGTGAGACGCGGGTCGCCGCGACGCCGCAGACCGTGGGCGCGTTGCGCAAGATCGGTTACGACGTCGCCGTCGAGACCGGGGCGGGCGTCGCATCCGCCTACCCCGACGATGCCTACGCGACCGCTGGCGCACAGATCGTCGATGCCGATGAGGCGTGGGCATCCCCGATCCTGCTGAAGGTCAATGCCCCCACGGATGCCGAGATCACTCGCATCGCGGACGGTGCGACCCTCATCGCGCAGCTGAGCCCGAACCTCCGCCCTGAGTTGCGCCAGGCGCTCGCGACGCGCGGCATCACCGCGCTCGCGCTCGACGCCGTGCCCCGGATCTCGCGCGCGCAGTCGATGGACGTGCTGAGCTCCATGTCGAACATCTCCGGCTACCGCGCGGTCGTCGAGGCCGCCAACGAGTTCGGCAGGTTCTTCACCGGCCAGGTCACCGCCGCCGGCAAAGTCCCGCCGGCGAAGGTTCTCGTCGCCGGAGCGGGGGTCGCCGGACTCGCGGCGATCGGAGCTGCATCCAGCCTCGGTGCGATCGTGCGCGCCACCGACCCGCGCCCCGAGGTCGCCGATCAGGTGAAGTCGATCGGCGGGTCGTATCTCGAAGTGATCGTGCCCGAGGAGCAGAAGGAGGTCTCCTCCGACGGCTACGCCAAGGCCACCAGCGAGGCCTACGATCGCCGCGCCGCCGAACTGTATTCGGAGCAGGCGGCCGACGTCGACATCATCATCACGACCGCCCTCATCCCGGGGCGCGCGGCTCCGATCCTCATCACAGCGGCGGATGTCGCGAGCATGAAGCCCGGAAGCGTGATCGTCGACATGGCGGCCGCTCTCGGCGGCAACGTCGAAGGATCGGTCGCCGGTGAGCGCGTCGTCACCGACAACGGCGTCATCATCCTCGGCTACACGGATCTCGCAGGGCGGCTGCCCACCCAGGCATCGCAGCTGTACGGCACGAACCTCGTGAACCTGCTGAAGCTGCTCACCCCCGAGAAGGACGGGCAGCTCGTGCTCGACTTCGACGACGTCGTCCAGCGCGCGGTGACGGTCGTGCGCGACGGGGAGGAGACCTGGCCGCCACCCCCGGTGCAGGTCTCGGCGGCGCCGGTGGCGAAGGCACCGGATGCCGCCCCGGCAGCTCCCGAGAAGAAGGGAATGTCCGCCGGGGCCAAGGTCGCCCTCGTCGCGGCGGGCATCGCGGCACTGTTCCTCGTGAACGCCTTCGCGCCCGCGCCGCTGCCGCAGCACTTCACTGTGCTGATGCTGTCGGTCGTCATCGGCTTCTACGTGATCGGCAAGGTGTCGCACGCCCTGCACACGCCGCTCATGAGCGTCACCAACGCGATCAGCGGCATCATCATCGTCGGCGCGATCGTGCAGATCGCGACGCCAGACCCGGTGGTGCAGATCCTGTCGGCGATCGCCGTGCTCGTGGCATCCATCAACATCTTCGGAGGCTTCGCGGTCACCCGCCGAATGCTCAAGATGTTCTCGAAGGGAGCGGGCGAGTGAACGCTCTCGAGGTCGCCGCATCCGTCGCGGGCGCCGCATACATCGTCGCCGCCCTGCTGTTCATCATGAGCCTCGCAGGGCTCAGCCGTCACGACTCCTCGCGCGCCGGCGTCGCGTACGGCATGGTCGGCATGGCCATCGCGCTTGTCGCCACGATCTGGGTCACCTTCCAGGGCGCCTGGGGGCAGCCGCAGGCCGTCGTCGGCCTCGTGCTGCTGCTGGTCGCGATGCTCGTCGGCGCCGGCATCGGCCTGTGGCGGGCCAAGAAGGTCGAGATGACCGGGATGCCGGAGCTCATCGCGCTGCTCCACAGCTTCGTGGGTCTCGCCGCGGTGCTCGTCGGCTGGAACGGCCACCTGCACAGCCCCGCCCTCACCGGTGCGCTCGCCGACATCCACCACGCCGAGGTCTTCATCGGGATCTTCATCGGAGGGGTGACCTTCACCGGTTCCATCGTCGCGTTCCTCAAGCTCTCCGGCCGGATGTCGTCGAAGCCGCTCATGCTCCCCGGCAAGAACGTGCTCAACCTCGGGGCGATCGTCGTGTTCATCGGCCTGACCGTCTGGTACGTCATCACCCCGTCGCTCGTGCTGCTCGTCGTGGTGACGATCCTCGCGCTGGCGCTCGGCTGGCACCTGGTGGCCTCGATCGGCGGCGGCGACATGCCGGTGGTCGTCTCGATGCTCAACAGCTACTCGGGGTGGGCCGCGGCCGCAGCCGGATTCCTGCTGAACAACGACCTGCTGATCGTCACCGGTGCGCTGGTCGGATCATCCGGTGCGTACCTCTCGTACATCATGTGCAAGGCGATGAACCGGTCGTTCATCTCGGTGATCGCCGGAGGATTCGGCATCGCCGCGCCCACGCAGGGCGACGTCGATCACGGAGAGCACCGCGAGGTGGATGCCGGAACCGTCGCCGACATGCTCGCGAACGCGTTGACCGTCGTGATCACTCCCGGCTACGGCATGGCCGTGGCGCAGGCGCAGTACCCCGTCGCAGAGCTCACGCAGAAGCTGCGCGATCGAGGGGTGGATGTGCGCTTCGGCATCCATCCGGTCGCTGGGCGCCTGCCCGGGCACATGAACGTGCTGCTCGCCGAGGCCAAGGTGCCGTACGACATCGTGCTCGAGATGGACGAGATCAACGACGACCTGGCATCCACTGCTGTCGTCCTCGTGATCGGCGCGAACGACACCGTGAACCCGGCCGCCGCGGAAGACCCCGGAAGCCCCATCGCCGGGATGCCGGTGCTGCGCGTCTGGGAGGCGGAGAACGTCGTCGTGTTCAAGCGCTCGATGGCCTCCGGCTACGCGGGCGTGCAGAATCCGCTGTTCTTCCGCGACAACGCGCAGATGCTCTTCGGTGACGCGAAGGAGCGGGTGGACGACATCCTGCGCGCACTGTAGGTCCCGCCCCCCCCCCCGCGCCCACCCACCCTCCGTTCCCGTCGCACTTTGCGTCGGCGTGTCGTCGTCAGCGGCGACACAAAGTGCGACCGGAAGATAGCGTGGGGCCATGAGACTCGCAGGCGGACGGTTCGTGCGCATCTTTCAGTGGATCGCACCGGTGCTGCTGCCGCTGCTCGTACTGTTCGGGCGGGGACTCGTGGGCGCACCGATGGGGTGGATGACGCTCATCGGCATCTTCGTCGTGCCCTTCGTCGTCGTGCTGATGTACGTTCCGCCGATCATCGTCGTCTTCGATCGTGATGCGAAGGCGGTGCGCAGCACCCGACTGCTCTACAGCGTCGCCAGCTGGGTGATGTGGGCGGCGCTGCTCGTGATGATGTTCACGCTCGTGGACGGCGGGGATCAGCCGCCGTTCGGCTCGGCCGTCTCGGCATGGGGCTGGATGAGCAGCGACGCATCCGCCGGCATCTTCGCTGTCGCCTTCCTGCTCGCGGTTCTCGGTTGGGTCGGCGCGCTCATCACCGCCGTCATCGGCGTCGTCGAGTCGCGCAGAACACGGCGCTGAGCCCGCACGGAGCTGAGCCCGCGCCGCGCTCAGTTCCCGGTGAAACCGGGCGTCCGCTTCTGCTGGAACGCGGCGAATCCCTCGCGGTAGTCGGCGGTGTCGCGCAGGTGCGCCTGGCCGGCGTTCTCGACGGCGACGGCATCCCACAGCGCGATGCGCTCGTCGCGCAGTCGCGCGATGAGTCGCTTGCTCGCGAGGAACGACTGCGTCGCGCCGATGGCGGCGCGGGATGCCGCATCCGCTGTCTCCGCGACGACCTCGTCGTCGGGGAGCACTTGCGAGAAGAGCCCCGACTGCACGGCCTCGTCGCCCGTCATGAGTCGTCCGGTGTAGATGAGATCGAGGGTCTTGTGAGCGCCGAGGCGCTCGAAGAACAGCGCGTGCCCGCCGGAATCGAGCATCGCGCCGAGCGCGGCGAAAGGCGATCCGATCTTCGCGGTGCGTGCGACGTAGACGACATCCGTGGCGATGAGCAGTCCGAGCCCGACGCCGAGGCACGCGCCGTGCGCGGCGGCGAACGTCGGCGCAGGGAACGATGCCATCTTCTTCAGCAGCGGGGTGAAGACTCTGTCGAGATAGCCGGTGACGTCATCGGTGGCCGGATCGACGCCGGCGATGTCGCGTCCGGCGCAGAAGCCCGGGCCCTCGCCGCGCAGCATGAGGGCCCGGACGCCAGCGGCCTCGGCTTCGTCGTATGCGGAACCGAGGTCGGTGAGCGCCTGCAGATCGAGCGCGTTGCGCTTCTCGGGAGCGTTGAGCACGACGTGGGCGACGTCATCCGCGATGGTCAGGTCGATCATGATGGCCCCTCAGCAGTCGTAGTCGACGACGACTCTCTCGGTCGTCGGGTGGGATTGGCAGGTCAGCACATATCCGCGTTCGAGCTCTTCTGGTTCGAGTGCGAAGTTCTGCGTCATCCGCACCTCGCCCTCCACGAGACGTGCGCGGCAGGTTCCGCACACGCCTCCGGCGCACGCGAACGGCACGTCACCGCGCACCCGCAGAGCAGCATCCAGAATCGCCTCGTTCGCGGCGACGGGCGACAGCGTCGTCGACGACAGGCCATCGAGCGTGAACTCGATCCGGCGCACCTCGTCGCGCTCGTCGATGACGATCGGGCGTCCGCGGTCCGCACGCGGGCCGTCGGCGTCGCTGGTGAACAGTTCGAAACGGATGCTGTGCGCCGGCACCCCCCGCGCTTCGAGCGTTTCGCGGCACAGTGCGACGAGGTCGTAAGGTCCGCACAGGAACCACTCGGTGACGGTCTGCGGTGGCACGAGCCCATCGAGGATCGCGCCGAGCTTCGTCGCATCGATGCGCCCGGAGAGCAGGGGAGCGGTGCGCTGTTCGCGCGAGAGCACATGGTGGAGCGCGAGGCGCGAGGGCCAGCGGTCCTTCAGATCGGCCAGGTCGTCGAGGAACATGACGTCCTGGGTGGAGCGGTTCGTGTAGATGAGGGTGAACTGCGATGTGGCGGATGCCGTCAGCACGTGCGCCGCCAGTGCCATCATCGGCGTCACGCCGGACCCCGCGGCGATCCCCGCGATATGCGCATGGTCGAGGTCGGGCAGGCCCGTGGTGAATCTGCCCTCGGGGCTCATCACATCGACGCGGTCGCCCGGCTTCAGGTTCTCGTGGGCCCAGGCCGAGAACAGGCCGCCGATATCGCGCTTGATCCCGACACTGATGGAATCGATCCCCGTCGAAGGGTCGGGCGGTCGGCAGATCGAGTAGCTGCGCCTGACCTCGCGCCCGTCGATGCGTGCGCGCAGGGCGACGTACTGACCGGGCAGATACCGGTAGTCGTCGGACAGTTCCGGCGGCACGGCGAAGGTGACCTCGATGCTCTCGGAGGTCAGCGGCCGCACGGCGGCCACCTCGAGTTCGTGGAACCGCCCGCGGCGACGGACGGGTGCGGCGGCGGTCATAGCGGTTTGAAGCGGTCGAAGGGTTCGAGGCAGGAACGGCACTCGTAGAGGGCTTTGCACGACGTCGATCCGAAGCGGGTGATCTCGCGGGTGTCGAGCGAATCGCAACGCGGGCACTTCACGCCGAGGCGGAGCCGGATCGGTCCCTGTCGCCACGTCGCGCGGCCGGGCGGGGGAGCGATGCCGAAGGCGCGGAGCTTCTGCTTTCCCGCATCCGTCATCCAGTCGGTCGTCCACGCCGGGGTGAGGGTCGTGCGCACGACGATGTCGCCGGCGCCGGCCGCGGTGAGCGCGAGGATCACGTCGTCGCGCATGGTGTCGATGGCGGGGCATCCGCTGTACGTCGGGGTGAGGGTGACCGTCACGCGCTCGCCGTCGACCGCGACGTCGCGGAGGACGCCGAGGTCCTCGATCGTGAGCACGGGGATCTCCGGGTCGCAGACGGATGCCGCGACCGCCCATGCCCGTTCCTGCGCTGTCGTCACCATGTCGCCCCCGGATGCTGCCTGGCGAGCACCTGCATCTCGGCGAGGACGTGCCCGAGTGCGGAGAAGTGGCTGCCCCGGCGACCGCCTCCGGCAGAGTCCGCGCCGTCGGGGGGCTCGAGCGCGGCCTCGGCAAAGACCGCGTCGATCGCGGCGTCGAAACCTGCACGCAGAGTGGAGGGCCGCGCGGCGATGCCTTCGAGCTCATCGATCAGCGGCTCGTCGCGGAACAGCTCGTCGACGTACGGCCGCACATCGCGCACGGCGCGGATCATGCGCCGCCGGGATTCGTCGGTGCCGCAGGCAAGGCGCAGCGTCCACTGCACGGCGTGGTCGCGGTGATAGTCGACCTCCTTGAGGGCCTTCTCGGCGATGGCGGCGAGGGTCGGGTCGGTCGAGTGCCGCAGGGCGGAGTAGAGCTCGAAGAGATAGGCGGATGCCGCGAGCTGACGCGCGATCGTCTGCGCGAAGTCGCCGTTGGGCTGCTCGAAGAGCCAGGAGCTGCGGAACTCCGACTCGTCGCGGAAGTATGCGAGATCGTCTTCGCCGCGTCCGCTGGCGGTACCCGCGTAGCGCAGCAGTGAGCGAGCATGCCCGAGCAGGTCGAGCGCGATGTTCGCCAGCGCCACGTCTTCTTCGAGCTCAGGAGCACGGGCGATCCAGGCACCGAGCTGCTGCGACAGGATCAGTGCGTCGTCGCCGAGCCACAGGGCGTATTCGGCGACTTCGGGCGTCGCCGTGGCGTCGGCGTCGCCCGAGAGCTCGGCGGCGAGCTCGAGCTCGTCGACGGTGACGGAGCCACGCGGGGCGGGTGTCATAGGTGCGGCACCCCCTCGGATGCGGTGTAGTACACCGCGTGACGGTAGTTCTTGCCCGCGGGGCTCTCGAAGAACGAACCCTTCGCGTCCGGATCGCTGGCGGTGATCGCATCCGACGGAACGACCCAGATCGAGGTGCCCTCGCCGCGTCGCGTGTAGAGATCGCGGGCGTTGCGGACGGCCAATTCGGCATCCGGTGCATGCAGCGATCCCGCGTGCACGTGGCTCATGCCGCGATTCGCGCGCACGAACACCTCCCACAGCGGCCAGGCCTCAGTGCTCATGCCGCCCCCTCTTCAGCTCTTGCCGCCTGCCGGCGCGCGTACTCCGCCGCCGCCTCGCGCACCCATGCGCCCTCGTCGTGCGCCTCGCGGCGTGCGCGCACCCGCTCGGCGTTCATGGGTCCGCGGCCGGCGAGCACCTCGAAGAACTCCGTCCAATCGATCTCGCCGCTGACGTACGCCTGCGTCTCCTCGTCGAAGTGCAGCTCGGGGTCGGGGAGAGTGATACCGAGGATCTCGGCCTGCGGGACCAGCATGCCGATGAAGCGCTGGCGCAGGTCGTCGTTCGAGAAGCGCTTGATGTTCCACGCCATCGACTGCGCCGAGTTCGGCGAGTCGCCATCCGGCGGCCCGAACATCATCAGACTCGGCCAGTACCAGCGGTTCACCGCATCCTGAGCCATCTCGCGCTGCGCATCCGTTCCCTGCATGAGGGTCAGGAGGATCTCGAAGCCCTGACGCTGGTGGAACGACTCCTCCTTGCAGACGCGCACCATCGCGCGGCCGTAGGGCCCGTACGAGCAGCGGCAGAGCGGAACCTGATTCACGATCGCGGCGCCATCGACGAGCCAGCCGATCGCACCCATGTCGGCCCAGGTGGGGGTGGGGTAGTTGAAGATCGACGAGTATTTCGCCCTGCCGGTGATGAGCTGGTCGGTCATCTCGTCGCGGGTGATGCCGAGCGTTTGCGCGGCCGAGTACAGGTAGAGGCCGTGGCCCGCTTCGTCCTGCACCTTCGCCATGAGGATCGCCTTGCGCTTCAGGCTGGGCGCGCGGGTGATCCAGTTGCCTTCGGGCTGCATGCCGATGATCTCGGAGTGCGCGTGCTGGCTGATCTGGCGGATGAGCGTCTTCCGGTAGGCATCCGGCATCCAATCGCGCGGCTCGATGCGCGATTCGGCGGCGATGAGCTCCTCGAAGCGGCGCTGCTCGGCGGTGGTGTCGGTCATCCTGACTCCTTCGTCTTTACTGACCGTGCGTTCAGTAATTATTTCACATCGGATGCCGGAAGACCACCCGATCCGGATGTCGGCGGTGTGAGGCAGAGTGGTGGGTATGACGCTCGACGACGCCGCTACCCATCGCGCCGCGCTCGCCGCGCTGCATGAACTCGTCGGGCGAGACGACGTCTCGTTCCACGACGGGCAGTTCGAGGCGATCGAGGCCCTCGTCGAGGGCAAGCGCCGTGCGCTGGTGGTGCAGCGCACGGGGTGGGGCAAGTCGGCGGTGTACTTCGTCGCGACCCTGTTGCTTCGCAGGCAGGGAGCCGGCCCCACGGTGCTCGTCTCGCCGCTGCTCGCGCTGATGCGCGACCAGATCGCGGCCGCCGAGCGCGCAGGTGTGCGGGCGGTCGCGATCAACTCGACGAACGCGCACGAGTGGGATGACGTGCTCGCCCGGCTCGACCGCGATGAGGTCGACGTGCTGCTCGTGTCGCCGGAGCGATTGAACAACCCCGCCTTCCGCGAGCAGCGCCTGCCCGCGCTGGTGCAGCGCATGGGGATGCTCGTGGTCGACGAAGCGCACTGCATCAGTGACTGGGGTCATGACTTCCGACCCGACTACCGGCGCCTGCGCGACCTCATCACTCAGATGCCGGCCGGGGTGCCGGTGCTCGCGACGACGGCGACTGCGAACAGCCGAGTGGTGGCGGATGTCGAGGAGCAGTTGGGCGTCGCGGGTTCCGGCGACGGCGTGCTCACGATCCGCGGTCCGCTCGCGCGGGCGTCACTGCGGCTCGGCGTGCTGCGCCTGCCCGATGCCGCGCGTCGCCTGGCCTGGCTGCTCAGCCACATCGACGAGCTGCCGGGGTCGGGCATCATCTACACGCTCACGGTGGCGGCGGCGGTCGACACCGCCCGGCTGCTGCGCGAACGCGGACACGAGGTGCGCGCGTACACCGGCCAGACCGACCCTGATGAGCGCGCCGAATCCGAGGGCATGCTCAAGCGCAATGAGGTCAAGGCACTCGTGGCGACGAGCGCACTCGGGATGGGCTTCGACAAGCCCGATCTCGGGTTCGTGCTGCACCTGGGGGCTCCGTCGTCGCCGGTGGCGTACTACCAGCAGGTCGGTCGTGCAGGGCGCGCCAGTGACAGTGCAGACGTGCTGCTGCTGCCCGGTCCTGAGGACCGCGACATCTGGCACTACTTCGCCACGGCATCGATGCCGGATCAGGAGCGCGCCGAGCGGGTGATCTCTGCGCTCGGCGACGCACCGGTCTCGACCCCGGCGCTCGAGGCGATGGTCGACATCCGCCGCACGCCGCTCGAGCTGCTGCTGAAGGTTCTCGACGTCGACGGGGCCGTGCGCCGAGTGCAGGGCGGGTGGGTCGCCACGGGCGAACGCTGGGTCTACGACCGTGAGCGCTACGAGCGGATCGCGGCCGAGCGTCTCGCCGAGCAGCAGAGCATGCTCGAGTACGAGCAGACGTATGGATGCCGCATGGAGTTCCTGCAGCATTCGCTCGATGATGAGACGGCCGCACCGTGCGGGCGGTGCGACAACTGCGCGGGGGCGTGGTTCCCGACCGAGATCGGTGCGACGGCGAGTGCGGCGGCATCCGAATCGCTCGATCGGGTGGGGGTCGCGATCGAACCCCGGCGCCAGTGGCCCACCGGGGCCGACCGGCTCGGCGTCCCTGTGAAGGGGCGCATCCCCGCTGAAGAGCAGGCGGGCGAGGGGCGTGCGCTCGCGCGCCTGACGGATCTCGGCTGGGGCGGCACGCTGCGCGGATTGTTCGCGGCAGGGGCTGCGGATGCTCCCGTGTCGCCGCAGGTGCTGACGGCGTGCGTGCGGGTGCTCGCCGGGTGGGACTGGAGCGAGCGGCCGGTCGCGGTCGTGGCGATGCCGTCGCGCTCGCATCCTCAGCTCGTCGATTCGCTCGCGCGGGGGATCGCTGAGATCGGCAGACTGCCGTATGCCGGGTCGCTGGCGCCCGCGGGTGGCGGGCCGTCGGGGCAACCGGGCGGGAACAGCGCATTCCGGCTCGCCGGGGTATGGGATCGGTTCAGCGCGGAGGGTCTTGAGCTTCCGGCGGGGCCGGTGCTGCTCGTCGACGACCAGGTCGACAGCCGGTGGACTCTCACCGTCGCGTCGAGGGCGCTGCGGCAGGCCGGAGCGACGGCGGTTCTCCCGTTCGTGCTCGCGCTGCGGGGCTGAGTCGGGTTTCCCGCGCGTTGTCGTTCGCGCGGTGCGCCGGAGCGACGCGCGGCGTGCGGCGTGCGGCGTGCGGCGAGCGATGCGAGATGATTTTCGTCGGCTCCAGACGCTCATGACCGTCGAAAATGATCTCGCACGGAATCAGTATCACGCCCGAACCGCGGCGCCGGCCTCGAGCTCGACGAGCTGAGTTGCCAGGGGCTGCGGATAAGGTGCCCAGATGAAGTGGATTCTCTACGACATCGGCGGCGTCCTCGAGATCGTTGACGATCACACCTGGCCGCAGCGACTGGAGGAGAGCTGGAGCCTGCGCCTCGGGCTGTCGATCGAAGAGTTGCGCGCGCGCCTGGATGCCGCAGATCTCCCCGATACGACCGTGCAGACCGGCGTCGAGGACGAGTACTGGCGCAGGTTCGGTGCTGCCGTGGAGATCGGTGACGTCGAAGTCGCCGCGATGCGCGCGCAACTGTGGGATGCGTACTGCGGCGAGGCGAACGTCGAGCTTCTCGAGCACGCGCGTTCGCTGCATGGGCGCGCCCGGCTGGCGATCCTGTCCAACTCCGGAGACGGGGCGCGCGAGGAGGAGGAGCGTCGCTTCGGCTTCTCGTCGATCTTCGATCCGATCTGCTACAGCCACGAACAGGGCGTGGCGAAGCCGGATCCCGGGGCGTATCTGGCTGCGCTCGAGAGGATGGGAGCATCCGCCGGCGACGTGCTCTTCATCGATGACAACGAAGGGCCGCTGCGGGGCGCGCACGAGTGCGGAATCCGCGGCATCCTGCATCGGGACAACGGCACGACGATCTCCGAGATCGAGCGCTTCCTGATGAGCTGACGATTATCGCGGGCCGGTGTCCGACATCCGGCGCTCGCAGATGATCGCTCCCACCGGCCGCTGCCCGCGTGATTCGCGCAGGTGGGTCTCTACGACATCGAAGCCGGCGGCATCGAGCAGGTCGGAGAGTTCGCGCGCAGGCCACCGGTACGCGCGCGCCACGGCATGGTCGAACGCCTCGACCGCAGTCCCGCTGAAGAATCCCAGGGCGAGCTGACCACCGGGGCGGAGAACGCGTGCGAACTCCGCCAGCGGTGTGCCGATGGCGTCGGGTGCGTGGTGGATGGTGGAGAACCACGCGAGAACTCCGCCGAGCGAACCGTCCCGCGCGTCGATGTCGTCGATGCTGCCGAGGTCGAATCGGATGCCGGGGAAGCTCGACCTCGCGTGCTCGAGAAAACCCGGAACGAGGTCGATCCCGCGGGCATCGCAGCCGAGCGCGTTCAGGTGGTTCGTCCAGTGCCCCGGGCCGCACCCCGCGTCGAGGATCTCGCCCTCGGCGTTCGTCGCCCAGGTGTCGATGACCTGCCGGTCAGACGGATGCACCGCCGACATCGATCCGAGAAGGTCGACATACTCCGCGGCGCGGGCCGAGTATGCGGAGGTCGTCGTCACCCCACGAGCGTATCCGTGTGGCGATGCTCACCGGCCGAGCGGGATGGATTCTGTCGGTCACCTTCGACTGAGGGCAGCGAAAAGCATCCCGCATGTGCCGTCCCCCCGACGGCTACGCCTTCGCCACCAGGGTCAGCACGTCGTAGGTCGCGACGACGGCGTCGTCCTGATTGAGGATGACGGCATCCCAACGCACTTCGCCGTAACCGCCGATGCCGTACTCATCGGTCTCGCGGGGCGTGATCTGCTTGGCGGTCAGCTCGACGCGGATGCTGTCGCCCGGCGACACCGGCGTCACGAAGCGCAGGTTCTCGAGCCCGTAGTTCGCGAGCACCGGGCCAGGATCGGGGTCGACGAAGAGCCCCGCCGCCCACGACACCAGCAGGTAGCCGTGCGCGACCCGTCCGGGGAAGAACGGGTTCGCGGCGGCCGCCACCTCGTCCATGTGCGCATAGAACGTGTCGCCGGTGAAGTGCGCGAACGTCTCGATGTCGTCGAGCGCGACCTCGCGGGATGCCGACGCGATCCGGTCGCCGATCCGCAGCTGTGCGAGCGGCTTGCGGAACGGATGGATGCCGTCGTCCCGCACACCGGCACCGGCATGCCACACCCCGGTGATCGCCGTGAGCATTTCGGGCGAGCCCTGCACCGCCGTGCGCTGCATGTGATGGTGCACCGCACGGGTGCCGCCGAGCTCCTCGCCGCCGCCGGCGCGCCCCGGTCCGCCGTGCACGAGCCCCGGCATCGGCGAACCGTGCCCGGTCGAGGACCGGGCATCGTCGCGGTCGAGGAAGAGCACACGGCCGTTCCACGCCGCCACTGCGGCCATGATGGCGGCCGCGAACGCCGGGTCGTGCGTCGCGACGCTGGTCACCAGCGTCCCGCCGCCGCGGACGACGATGTCGGATGCCTCTGCCACGGTGTCGTAGGTCATGAGCGAGCACACCGGACCGAACGCCTCCACCGTGTGGGCGGCCTCGGCGTGCGCATCGTCGAAGCGCAGCAGCACCGGGGAGACGAATGCTCCAGCGCCCTCGGGCTCGCGCAGTGAGCCGACCACGATGCGTCCGCCTCCGTCGATGAGAGCCTGCACCTGCCGCAGCACCTCGTCACGCTGCTCGAGCGAGACGAGCGGCCCCATCGTCGTGCCCTCATCACGGGGGTCTCCGACGACCGTCTTTGCCTCGAGGCGCTCGCGGACGGCGTCGATCACGGCATCCGCCAGCTCGGACGGAACGACCGCACGGCGGATCGCCGTGCACTTCTGCCCGGCCTTCGTCGTCATCTCGGCGACGAGCTGACGGACATATGCTTCGAACTCGGGTGCGCCGGGCGCCGCGTCCGGTCCGAGCACTGAGGCATTGATCGAATCGGTCTCGGCCGTGAATCGCACGCCGGAGGGAATCTGCGCGCGCAGCGAACCGGCGGTCGACGCGCTGCCGGTGAACCCCACCACGTCACCGACTTCGAGCGCGGCGAACAGACCGGGAACGCCTCCGCTGACGAGCTGCACCGATCCTGCCGGCAGCAGGCCGGAATCGACGAGGATCCGCACCATCGCCTCGGTCAGATATGCGGTCGGGGTGGCGGGCTTGATCAGCGTCGGCATTCCGGCGAGGAAGGCGGGGGCGAGCTTCTCGAGCGGCCCCCACACCGGAAAGTTGAAGGCGTTGATCTGCACGGCGACGCCGGGCAGACGCGTGTAGACGTGGCGTCCGATGAAGCTGCCGTCCTTCGACAGCGGCTCGACAGGCCCATCGATCAGCACCTGCGCGTTGGGCAGCTCTCGCCGCCCCTTGCCGGAGTAGGCGAACAGCACGCCGATACCGCCGTCGATGTCGACCCACGAGTCGGCCTTCGTCGCACCGGTGCACGCCGACAGTGCGTAGAGCTCATCCTTTCGCTCGGTCAGTGCGAGTGCGAACTGCTTGAGCAGCAGGGCCCTCTGGTGAAAGGTCAGCGCGCCGAGCGACGCCTGCCCCACGGTGCGGGCGTGAGCGAGCGCGCCTTCGAGGGCGAGACCCTCGGTGCTGACGCGCCCGACCTCCTCACCGGTCGAGGCGTCGCGCACGACGGTCGGCTGTCCGGCCGGTTCCGGCGTCCACCATGCATCCTTCAGATAGCTCGGGATGATCGCGGTCATGGTGTCTCCCATCGGTAGAAGCCCTCGCCGCTCTTGCGGCCGAGCTTTCCTTCGGCGACGAGCTGGCGCAGCAGCGCGGGTGGTGCGAACCTCTCGCCCAGGCCCGCCTGCAGCTCCTCGGCGATGCCGAGGCGCACGTCGAGTCCGACGATGTCGGTCGTGCGCAACGGGCCCATCGGATGCCGGTATCCGAGTTCCATCGCTCGATCGATGTCCTCGGCCGATGCGACCCCGGAATCCAGCATCCGGATCGCCTCGAGGGCGAGCGCGATGCCGAGGCGGCTCGACGCGAACCCGGGGGAGTCGCGCACGACGATCGGGGTCTTGCCGATCATCTCGACCCACCCCCGTGCCCGGTCGACGAGAGCGGGATCGGTTGCCCGACCCGCGACGATCTCGACCAGCGCCGAAGCCGGTACGGGGTTGAAGAAGTGCAGCCCCAGCAGGCACGACGGACGATCCAGCGGTGCGGCCAGATCATCGATCGAGATCGACGACGTGTTCGATGCGATGGCGGCATCCGGTGCTGCGGTCTCGATGCGCATCAGCGCGTTCTGCTTTGCGGCGCGGTCCTCCGGAACCGCCTCGATCACGAGCTCGCACCGCGCGAACTCCGTGATGTCGTCGCCGACCCGCAGGCCGGCGGCGAGCCGGTCGGCATCGAGTGAGGTGGCGCCGCGCTCGATCGACCGCGCGATGCTGGTGAGAACGCGTGCGCGCGCAGCATCCGCCGTTCCCTCATCGCGCTCGACGACGGCCACCTCGCACCCGACCAGTACGAAGGCGTGCGCGATGCCGGCGCCCATGCGGCCTCCGCCGAGAACCCCGACCTTCATCGGCGCCCCGTCCTCTCGAGGAACTCCGTCATGCGCTGCATCTTCTCAGGGCGCTCGAACAGCTCGGCCTGCAGTTCGCCGTCGATCGCGGGGTGGGCGTCGCGCGGTGCGCGAAGCGCTGTCTTCGTGTGCTGGATCGCGAGCGGGTCGGCCACGGCGATGCGGTCGGCGATCGCATGCGCCGCCGCCATCAGCTCGTCAGGCGGGTGGATGCCGCTGATCAGTCGGGCGGCCAGCGCCTCATCCGCGGTCAGCTGCCGTCCGGTGAGCAGCATCTCTGCCGCGAGACCCTCGCCGACGATCTCGCGCAGACGCCAGGTCGCGCCGGCCGCTGCCAGGATGGCGAGGTTCGGCTCAGGGTTGCCGATCGTCAGCCGCGGGGTGGCGATGCGGATGTCGGCGGCGTACGCGAGCTCGGCGCCACCGCCGAGCGCGTAGCCGTCGAGTGCGGCGATCACAGGCATCGGCAGCGCGCGGATGCGGACGAACGCCGTCGCATTGATACCGCGGCGCGCATCGTCTGCGCGGCGGGCGCGCAGCTGTGCGATGTCGGCTCCGGCGGCGAAGTCGCCGCCGGACCCGGCGAGAACGAGGGTGCGGGGGTCGGACTCGAGTTCGGCGCACAGGGCGTGCAGCGCATCGATCGTCTCGCGGTCGATCGCATTGCGCCGCTCCGGCCGATTGAGCCGGGCGATGACGCGATCGCTGCGGCGTTCGACGAGGAGGTGCGTCTCGTCCATCGCGGCCCCTGACGTCGTCGTCGGATTCTGGTAGCGGCGCAGCGAATTGCTGACCCATCGTTCAGTATTTATTATGGCAAGGAAGTCGAGGAGCGGCAATGATGCCAGACTGGAGCGCGTGTCAGTGTCTGAGCATCCCGTGAGCGAGCAACCCGCTCGGCGTGGACGGCCGGGATACGACCGGAGCCAGGTCCTCGAGATCGCGGTGCGGGTGTTCATCGAGCAGGGATACGACGCCACCTCCGTCGCCGCCCTCGCATCGCGCCTCGGGCTGTCGAAATCGGCGCTCTACCACCACTTCGAATCCAAAGAGGCACTGCTGGAGCTGGCGCTGGACGAGGCGATCGGCTCACTCGAGGGAGTGCTCGCAGAACCCGCGGCGCAGCAGGGGACCGCCAGGCAGCGACTGGAGCATGTGCTTCGCGGTGCCGTGCGAGTGCTGATCGACAAGCTCCCCTACGTCACCCTGCTGCTGCGGGTGCGCGGCAACAGCGACGTCGAGCGTGCAGCGCTCGAGCGGCGCCGAGCCTTCGACCGCGAAGTCACCGCCCTCGTCCGCGCTGCGCAGGTCGAGGGGACGGTGCGCGACGATCTTCGGGCGCCGGTGGCCACGCGCCTGCTGTTCGGCATGGTCAACTCGATCGTCGAATGGTATCGACCGACCGGCGAAGAGGATGCCGCGGCGCTCGCCGACGATGTGCTCGCCGTTGCGCTCGACGGGCTGGGGAGGCGTTAGCCGCCGCCGGCCCGCCCGCCGAAATCAGGACGTGCGCCCCAGATCAGGAAGAATCCGCAGAAACATCCTGATCGCGGTAACTTCTCCTGATCTCGGCAGCGGACGCCCGGGGATCAGGCCGAGGCGATGACCGTCTCGTCGAGGGGGCGCCGCACGCGCGGGGCGACCTCGCGCGCCTGCAGCTTCTCGGACAGCGCCGCCGCATCGCCGATCTCGCCGAGGGCGATGACCGACGTCGGTGTGAACCGCTCATCGACACCGGCGATCTCGCGCAGCCGGTCGCGATCGATGCCGCCCATCTGGTGCACGTGGAGACCATCGGCGTGCGCCTGCACGGACAGGTGCGCGACGGCCTGGCCGAGGTCGTACTGCGCCCACGGGCGCGTGTTGCCGTCGGCATCCTGATCTTCCGAAAGCGCGACGATGAGCACCTGAGCGGCACCGGCCCACTCCCTGTTGAAGCCCATGAGCGCCTCATCGATCTGCGCGTGAAGCGCAGAGCCGCGCCGCGCGACCACGAAGCGCCACGGCTGGGTGTTGCTGGCCGACGCGGACCAGCGCGCGGCTTCGAGGGCGGCGGTCAGCTTGTGCTCATCGATCGGGGTGCGTGGGTCGAATGCCCGCGGGCTCCAGCGCTCGGCGAGGACGTCGAGGACGGGGACGGAGGTCGAAGCGGTGCGCTCGAGGGTGGGGATGCTCATGGTGCCTTTCGGGGTCTCGGTGCTGCCGGGACCCCGTCGTCCGCATCTCCATTCAGGCTAATGGTCTTCGCTGTGACCGTGCCCCGGGTTTCGCAGAATGACGATCCGATGGATGCGCCGCTCAGCCGCGCAGCGCATCGCGGAACTTCACCCGCGCCCCCATCTTCAGCAGCGAGTTCTCGTAGATCTTCGCGCCGATCATGATGACGACGACGCAGGCGACGAGCATGATCGCGAGCGCCGCCAGCGGCTCCCACCACGCGGCCTCGTCGAAGAACAGACGGATCGGCATCGCCACCGGCGCCGAGAACGGCACGTACGAGAGCACCGCCATCACCACCGGGTTGTCGCCGAAGAAGATCACGAGGAAGTACGGGATCATCGTCAGGTACATGACCGGGGTCATCGTCGCGCCGACGTCCTCCTGGCGCGAGACGAGGGAACCGGCGGCGGCGAACATCGCCGCGAGCAGGATGAACCCGAAGAAGAAGAACACCGCGAACCAGGCGATCGGCCCGCCGATGCCCTGCAGGATCTCGCCCTGACCCGACACCATCAACCCGATCGTGCCGACCACCACCAGCAGCAGGATCTGCGAGATGGCGAGCAGCGTGTTGCCGAGCACCTTCCCCGCGAGCAGGATCCGTGCCGGGATCGCCGAGAGCAGGATCTCGATGACCCGCGTCTGCTTCTCCTCGACCACGCTCGTCGCGATCGGGGTGCCGAATGTGATCGCGGCCATCATGAACACCAGTCCGAAACCGATGCCGAGAAGGTAGCGAAGCGGGCCGGTTCCGGCATCCGGGCTCAGCAGTTCGACAGAGGGCGACTCGGACAGCATCATCAGCAGTGACTGAGGAGCCTCCTTGTCGGCGATGATGACGATCCCGGTAGGAGAGGAGCTGTCGTCGACCAGCGCGGCATCGACCGCGCCGTCGGAGACGAGCTTCTCGGCCTCTGCACGATCGGCGACTTCGTTGACCTCGTAGCCGTCGACGCCGTCGAGCAGTGCCGAGGCCGAAGTCGTCGCGGCGACCGGGGTCGTGCTGGGGGTCGCGCTCGCGATGCCCGCCCAGATGACGCCGGCCAGCGCCATCACGAGCAGGATGCCGGTGGAGATCAGGTACGCCTTGCTGCGGAGGCGCGTGCTCAGTTCGCGCTCCGCGACGAGCCAGACGCCCTGAGCAGGGGAGAGCGCGGTTGATGCGGTGGTCGACGTGGTCACTGGATGACCTCCTTGAAGATCTGCGAGAGCGACGGATGCTGCGGAGTGAATCGGGCGACCTCGCCGCCCTCGAGCGCACGGCGGAGCACGCGCTGCGCGATGGCGGGGTCCTCGGCGTCGAAGACGGCGTTGCCGCCTTCGAAGTCGATGACGCTCACGCCGGGTTCCTCGCGCAGCCAGCCGACGTCTCCGGTGCTCTCGAGCTCCCAGCGCGGGGCTGAGTGCTCCTCGCGCAGCCGGTCTCTGGGCCCCGCTGCGCGGATGGTGCCGCCGGCGATGATGACGAGATCGTCGCAGAGCCGCTCGACGACATCGAGCTGATGAGAGGAGAAGAGCACCGAGACCCCGCGGGATGCGCGCTCCTGGAGGACGCCGGCGACCGTTTCGACGGCGAGCGGGTCAAGGCCCGAGAAGGGCTCATCGAGGATGAGCACCTCGGGGTCGTGCACGAGGGATGCGGCGATCTGCGCGCGCTGCTGGTTGCCGAGCGAGAGCGCCTCGAGGTTGTCGTTCAGGCGTTCGCCGAGCCCGAGCTCGGTGAGCAGCGCGGTCGCCTTCGCCACGGCATCCGCCTTCGTGAAGCCGTGCAGCCGGGCGAGGTACGCCACCTGCTCGAGCACCTTCATCTTCGGGTAGAGGCCGCGCTCCTCCGGCATGTAGCCGAACTGGCGGCGAGCGTCAGCGGTGAGTGCGGACCCGCCGAGCGTGACCGTGCCGCCGTCGGAGGCGAGCAGTCCGAGGATGATCCGCATCGTCGTGGTCTTGCCGGCGCCGTTGCCGCCGACGAAGCCGGTGAGGTGACCGGCCTCGACCGAGAACGAGACGTCGTCGAGGACAGGGCGTGCGCCGTAGTGCTTCGTCACGCCGGTGAGCTGCAGTGTTCCTGAGGGCATGCCTCCACGGTATTGAGCGGATGCGGACGGCGGCATCCCCCGCAGGGCGGATCTTGCGCGTCCGCCTCGCGGTGAGTGCTCAGCGCCGCCAGGTGAGCACGGCGCGCACGACGAGGCCGGCCACCAGAGCCCAGAATGCGGCGCTGATTCCGGCGATCGACAGGCCGGATGCCGCGATGACGAAGGTCACCACGGCGGCGATCCGTTCGCGCGGTTCGGTCACCGCCTGGTGCACGGCCGACCCGAGGGCGGAGAACAGGGCGATGCCGGCGACGGCGGGGATGACGGCGGCGGGGGCGAGGATCACGAGGGCCGAGAACACCGCGGCGAACCCGCCGAGGACGATGTACGAGACACCCGTGGAGACCCCGGCCACCCAGCGGCGCTTCGCGTCGGGGTCGGCCTCCGGCGCCGCCGCGAGCGCGGCGCTGATCGCGGCGAGGTTGATGCCGTGCCCGCCGGCCGGCGCGCCGAGCGCCGTGCCGATTCCGGTGACGAGCATCGCTGGACGCCATGGCACCTCGTACCCGAAGCTGCGCATGATCGCGACGCCGGGCACGTTCTGCGATGCCATCGTGACGACGAACAGCGGCAGGGCGATGCCGACGAGCGCGCCGGTGGTGAAGGCGGGGGCGGTGAGTTCGATGCGGGGGACGAGCAGGCCAGCATCCAAGGGGGCGCCGGTGCGGATGAGCTCGACGCCGACGACGACGGCGGCGGCGACGAAGGCCAGCGGCACGGCCCATCGTGGCGCGAATCGCAGGAAGACGAGCCAGGTGAGCAGCACAGGGAGCACGCCCCACGGGTTCTCGACGATGCCGGTGATCGGGGCGAGGCACAGCGGAAGCAGGACGCCCGCGAGCATCGCCTGGGCGATGGATGCCGGGATCCGAGCGATGAGCCGGCCGAATCCGGGCCAGAATCCGGCGAGCAGAGTGAGGGCGGCGACGACGAGGAACGCGCCGGTGGCCGCGGGCCATCCGCCCTCGACGGCGCCGGTGGCGGCGAGCAGCGCCGCTCCCGGGGTCGACCAGGCGACGGTGATCGGCATCCGATACCGCCACGCGAGGATCACGCAGGCGATCCCCATGGTGAGGCTGAGGACGATCAGCCCGCTGGTGGCCTGGGATGGGGTGGCTCCTGCGGCGCCGAGCCCTGTGAGCACGACGGCGAAGGAGCTGGTGAAGCCGACCAGTGCGGTGACGACCCCGGCGACGAGGCGCCGCGACAGCGGAGCGGGCGCGTCGGTCATAGGCATGAGAGTAGCGGTTCTGCGGAGACTCATATATGCACGGGAATAGAATCTTCCCGGTGGTCGTTGACACCCTCAGACCGCAATCGGCTCACCTGAGCCCGAACAGAAGGAAGACCTGTGACCCGCACTATCGGATACATCGTCGGAAGCATCTCGAGCACCTCCATCAACCGCCGTCTCGCCACCGTGCTGGCGAACCTCGCTCCGGAGGGCACCGAGCTCGTCGAGATCCCGATCAAGGACCTGCCCTTCTACTCGCCCGACTTCGATGGTGACTTCCCCCAGGTCGCACTCGACTACAAGAAGGCCATCGCCGACGTCGACGGCGTCATCATCGTGACCCCCGAGTACAGCCGCTCGATCCCCGGCGTGCTCAAGAACGCCCTGGACTGGTCGACCCGCCCCTACGGCGACATGTCGTTCTTCGGCAAGCCCGTCGCCGTCATCGGAACCTCCGGATCGGGCATCGCGACCGCTGCCGCCCAGCAGCACCTGCGCGCGATCCTCGGCCACTTCAGCGCCGTCACCATGGGTCAGCCCGAGGGCTTCATCCAGGACCGCCCCGGCCTGTTCACCGAGGACGGCCAGGTGACCGACGACAGCACCGCCGGATTCCTCGTCGGCTACCTCGAGGCGTTCAACGGCCTCATCGCTCGTGTGCAGCACTCCGCGGAGCTCGCCACCGCGTAAGCGCTGCCGTCGCGAAGCGCCTGATCCGTCCCTGAAGGGTCGGATCAGGCGCTTCTGCGTTGCGCCGCCAGAAGGGCGGTGCCGACGGGGCTCATCGCGCCAGTCCCGCGCGGTGGGCGAGCACGACGGCCTGCACGCGGTCACGGGCGCCGAGCTTCTGCAGGATCCGCGACACGTGCGTCTTCACCGTCGCCTCACCGATGAACAGCGCTGCGGCGATCTCCGCGTTGCTCATGGCCTCGGCGACGAGCGAGAGCACCTCCGCCTCGCGATCGGTCAGCGGCTCGGCGAGCACGGGCGCCGCGGATGCGTGCGACGCCGCACCGGCGACGGTCGGAGCGTACCGCTGCACGACGCGCCGGGTCACCTCGGGCGCGAGCATCGCATCACCGCCCGCGAGGACGCGGACGGCGGCGACCAGTTCCTCCGGGCTGCTGTTCTTGAGCAGGAAGCCGCTGGCCCCGGCATCCAGAGCGCTGAACAGATAGTCATCGCGGTCGAACGTCGTCACGATCGCGATCGCGGCGCGCACATCGGGATCGGCGACGATGCGCCGTGTCGCCTCGATGCCGTCCATGTCGGGCATCTGCACGTCCATGGTGATCACGTCCGGTCTCAGGGCGGATGCCGCCGCCACCGCCTCCGCCCCGGTCGAGGCCTCGCCGATCACGGTGATGTCGGGCTGGATGTCGAGGATCGTGCGGAATCCTGCGCGCAGCATCGCATGGTCATCGACGAGGAGGACGCGGATGGGCGCGGTCGTCCCCACCGCGGTCATGCCGGGGCTCCCGTGAGGGCGGTGGCGTCGGCGAGCGGTATGTGCACGCGCACGCGCCATCCGCCCTGCTCGCGAGGTGCGGATTCGATGCCGCCGCCCGAGGCGAGCGCGCGTTCGCGCATGCCGAGCTGTCCCAGTCCCGGCCGGGGGAGGAGCACCAGCCGGCCGGTGTTGACGACATCGAGCTCGACGGCGCGGTCGGTGTAGCGCAGACGGACATCGGCTGCGGCGTCGGCGCCCGCATGACGGCGGGCGTTCGTGAGCGATTCCTGCGCGATGCGGAACAGGTTCACCTCGACGACGGCCGGCGCCGCGCGCTGCTCGCCGACGAGCGTGAACGTCGTCGGCAGGCCGGCCGCGTTCGACGCGTCGACGAGGCGGGGGATGTCGGCGAGTGAGACGGTGGATGCGGCATCCTCCGCCTCGTCGCCCGAGGATCGCAGTGTCTCCAGCAGATGATGCAGCTCGTTGATCGCCTCACGCGCCGACGACTCGACGCCGGAGAGGATCTCCTTGGCGCGGGCGACGTCCTGATCGACCACCATCCGCGCCGCTCCCGCCTGCACGCCCATCACGGACACGTGGTGCGCGACGACGTCGTGCAGCTCGCGCGCGATGCGCACGCGATCGAGGGCGACGGCCTGCGCTGCGGTCAGTTCGCGTTCGCGTTCGAGGTCGGCGGTGCGCTGCTCGAGCGCCTGGCGCTGCATCGCCGATCTCCATGCGTACTCGCCGAAGTAGTACGCCCCGGCGAAGTAGAGCACGTTGACCATCAGCTGCAGCATCATGTACGCCAGATACGGCGACATCGCGCCGGCGATCACGTCCTCTTCGTGCGCCGTCGAGACGACGTCGCGGTACATCGTGAACATCAACCAGACGAACATGCCCGCGGTGATCGCGATGCGGGTGATCATCGCCGCGCGGCGGTTCGCCATCCACGCGCCCACCGTGTACAGGCTGATGAACATGGCGATGTTCCCCGCATACAGCTCGGGGATGTGCAGGGTCACGGCGACGAAGTACGCGACGGCGACGATGATCGCGACGGGCGCGGGCCAAACGCGGCGCATGGCCAGAGGGGCGGAGAGGATCACGAGGTAGACCACCGCCTGCCACAGCGGAGCCTGCTCGTCGCCGTACATCTCCGAGACCGCGGAGAGGGCGGCACTGATGACACCGGCGACGAAGACGATGACGGCCATCAGCGCGTCTGCGCGACGCTGTCGGGGCGTCAGCGCGCGCGAGGAATCGGACATGACACCCACGGTACGGGTAAGCGGATGCCGCGGCATCCGTCCCACGACGGATGCCGCCTGCAAGAATCGGGCGGTGACTCTCGACGCGCGCCCTCGACTCGCACCGCTGTATCTGGCCGGCTTCACCACGGCTTTCGGCGCGCACGGCATCGCCGCCGCGCTCGGCGCAGAGACGGAGGACATCGGGTGGACGCTGCTCGCCTTCGGCTTCACCCTCGCGCTCTACGACCTCGCCGAGGTGCTCTTCAAGCCGATCTTCGGCGCGCTCGGCGATCGTGTCGGCGTGCGACCGGTGATCGTGGGCGGACTGCTCGCCTTCGCGGTCTTCTCGGCACTCGGTGCGATCGTGCCGGGGATGATCGGCCTCATGATCGGGCGGTTCGGGCAGGGCATCGCGGCATCCGCCTTCTCTCCGTCCTCGTCGGCGGCCGTCGCTCGCCTCACGGATGACTCGACCCGCGGCCGGTACTTCGGCAGATACGGGTCCTGGAAGAGCCTCGGATACGCACTCGGGCCTTTGATCGGCGCCGTGCTCGTCGTCTGGGGCGGGATGCCGGTGCTGTTCTGGGCGCTGGCGATCCTCGGCCTCATCGCGGCCGCCTGGGTGCTGATCTCGGTGCCGCCGGTTCCCGTCCTGCCCCGCCGGCGGGTGACGCTCGTCGATCTCGGACGCGAGATCGTCGCTCCGGGATTCCTCATCCCCACCCTCGTGCTCGCGTCGACGACTGGCGCGCTCGCGGTCGCGGTCGGTTTCCTGCCGCTCCTCGGGCGACAGGTCGGCATCGGCACGATCGGAAGCATGGCGATCGTCACCGTGCTGGCGATCGCATCGAGCGTGGTGCAGCCGTTCATCGGTGCCGCGCACGATCGCGGCGCCGTGTCCGTGCGGGCCGGCGTGGTCGGTGGACTCGCACTCATCGCCGCAGGCGTCGCGCTCGCCGCCGTCACCGCGCATCCGGCGGCCCTCGTCGTCACAGCCCTGCTCGTCGGTGCGGGTGTGGGTTCGGCGACACCCGTCGCGTTCTCGCATCTGGCGGCATCCACACCATCGGACCGGATGGGTCGGACCATGGGCAGTGCCGAGCTCGGACGAGAACTGGGCGACGCCGGCGGGCCGCTCGTCGCCGGGGCCGTGGCCACGGCATCCGTCCCCGGTGCCGGCCTCGCGGTGATCGCGGCGCTCACGGCCGGTGCGGGTGCGCTCGCCGCGTGGGGGCTGCGCCGCCCCGGGTAGGATCTCGAGCGCAGCAAGGCGTTCTACACCGGCCTCGGCTGCACCATCAGCCCGGAGTTCACCGATGAGAACGCCGCCTGTGTCGTGTGGAGCGACGACATCTACTTCATGGTGCTCACGCGCGAGTTCTTCGCGACGTTCACCGACAAGCCGATCGCCGATCCGAATGAGTCGGTGCAGGACTACGGGTTCATGTACTCGCGCGACCTCGATGACCCCGATGGCAACAGCCTCGGATTCCTCTACATGAGCGAAGAGGCCGCCGAGAAGGGGCCGGAGGCGTACATGGCGGAGCAGGGCGGAGAACCGGCCTGACATGGCGGCGCGCAGCTACGGCCAGTACTGCGGGGTCACGTCCGCCGTCGAGCTGATCGGCGAGCGATGGGCCATGCTCATCGTGCGCGATCTGCTCGTCGGGCCCCGGCGCTACACCGACCTGAAGAACGGCCTGCCGCGCATCCCCACCAACATCCTCTCCACGCGGCTGAAGGAACTGCAGGAGGGGGGCGTCATACGACGCGTGCCGCTGAAGAACTGCGGGCTCGTGTACGAGCTCACCCCGTACGGCCAGGCGCTCGAGCCGATCATGCTCGCGATCGGGCGCTGGGGGTTCCAGGCGATGGGAGACCCGGACGAGGGCGACGTCGTCACGGCAGACTCCCTCACCATGGCGCTGCGCACCGCGTTCCGGGCGGAACAGGCCTCGGATGCCGACTGCGAACTGCACGTCGGTGATGTCGCACTGCGCGCCCTCGTGCGGGGCGGGACGCTGCAGGTGGCGCAGATCGCGCCACCTGCGCCCCCCGTCGCCGGAGGAACGCCGGAGGGACAGCCGGATGCCGTGCTCGTCGCCGGCCCCGGCATCCGTGGTCTCATCGCCGGTGAGATCACGCCCGCCGAGGCGATCGCCCAGGATGTGGTGGCGGTCGTCAGGGGAGAGGAGTCGTTCCTGGACTCCTTCGCCTCCACATTTCATATCGCTGCGTACGAATCGCAAGGAGTCTCCTCATGACCGGTCGCGAATCTGTCCTGTGCGCGCGGGAGTTCGGATCTCAGGGGCCGAGGGCCGTGATCGGAACGACGACAACACCGTCTGGGCGGCGGTAGGCGAACCGTCCAGCCGTGATCACGATCAGCGCTGCTGGATTCCCCTGTCTGTTCGTGTCGACCTTGCCCGCGAAATGGAGCAGGGATGCGGCTGCGTCATCGGCGGCGGCTTCGCCCATCTTCACTTCCACGGCCGCCCAGCGTCCGTCGGGCAGTTCGAGGATCATATCGACTTCGGCGCCGGTCTGAGAGTCTCGCCAGGACGACAAGGTGGCATTCAGCGCCTGCGAGTAGATGCGAAGGTCACGGAGAACCAACGATTCGAAGTGCAGCCCTGCGCCTTCCAGGTCGGCGAGCATCTCGCGGGAACCGATGCCCAGGGCGGCGATGCCGATCGAAGGGTCGACGAAATGCTGTACCGCCGATGCGCGCAACCTGCTGCGAGAGCGCATGTGCGGTCGCCAAGCGGGCAGCGGCTCGATCAGCATCAGCCGTCCCAGCGCATCGAGATAGTTCGAAAGCGTTTCGGTTGCGATCGGTCCGCGCGCGCCCCCGACCTCGTTCTCGAGAACTGTGCCTTTCGTGGAAGTGCCCGTCGCGCGGCCGAGTGCCGCGAGCAGTCGCATGACGTTGTCGGGGTTTCTGCGTGGTCCGAGCCCTGGAACATCGACCTCTGCGATCGTTCGCAGGTAATCCGAGACCCAGGCTCGAGCCTCTGGCTCCTTCTGTTCGAGGAGCGCAGGCCACCCGCCGATGACGATCCTCTCGATGATCTCGGGGACCGTCAGTTCCGTCGGCGAACCACCGGGTGCCTCTCCTGCAAGTAGAGCGGCGATGCTGACTTCACCGCTTGAATGCCCGGTCTCGAACAGCGACATCGGACGCATGCGCAGGCGACCGATACGGCCGGCGCCGGAATGCATTGGGGCGGTGTCGCGAGGTCGTGCTGAGCCCGTGAGGAGATAGAGCCCTTTACCGGGATGGTCGTCGACTGCTCGTCGGATGAGGTTCCAGAGTTCCGGTTTCTCCTGCCATTCGTCGAAGAGGATTGGCGTTGGGCCGGAGAAGAGCTGTTCGGGGTTCACCTCGAGCACGGTGCGAACGACGCGATCCGTGTCGACGCGAACCACGGTTCGAGCGGATTGTGACGCAGTAGCGGTCTTTCCGACAGCCTTGGGGCCGTCGATGAGGATCGCGCCCATCGCGGACATCCGCTGATTCAGCTCGAGATCAACGACACGGTTCCGATACGCGACCATGAGTGGATTCTACACTTTGTCGGATCTGAACTCTACACTTTGTCGGGCCTGAACTCTACACTTTGTCGGACCGATGTGCGCGGCGGGGCTCTCCGCTACGCGAAGATCATCGGCATGTCGCCGTCATCGTCGGCGCCGCCGAAGTCGAGGTCGACGACCACGGGCACGTGATCGCTGGGCTGGGTGCCCTTGCGCTCTTCGCGGTGGATGGATGCTCCGGTGACGGCATCCGCCAGTGCACGCGACCCCAGCACGAAGTCGATGCGCACCCCTTCGTTGCGGGGGAACTTCAGGCGCTGGTAGTCCCAGTACGTGAACCCCTCGGGGATGAGCGGGCGCACGACATCGGTGAGACCGGCGTCCTGGAAGGCGAAGAACGCGGCGCGCTCCTCGGGTGACACGTGCGTCGAGACGCCCTCGACGATGTCGGGGTCGCCGTTGTCGCCGTCGAAGGGAATGATGTTGAAGTCGCCGACCAGTGCGAGCGGCAGATCGGGCTTCGCCTGCAGTTCGGCGGCTGCCGCCTTGCGCAGCTCATCGAGCCAGTGCAGCTTGTACGCGTAGTGCGGATCGTCGAGCGAGCGGCCATTGGGCACGTACAGGCTCCACACCTTCACGCCGTCGATCGTCGCTCCGATCGCACGTGCTTCGAGCGGAGCATCCGTTCCGTGGATCGCTGAGCCCGTCGAGGCGTCCTTCGTGAATCCGGGCATGCCCGCGAACGACGTCTCGACGTCGGTGATCGGAAGGCGACTCGCGATCGCGACGCCGTTCCACTGATTCAGGCCGTGCGCCTCGACGTGGTACCCCGCCTCTTCGAAGGGCGCGTACGGGAACTGCTCCGGCTTGCACTTGATCTCCTGCAGCGCGAGAACGTCGATGTCCTCGCGGACGGCGAAGTCGACGGCGCGTGAGACGCGGGTGCGAATCGAGTTGATGTTCCAGGTGGCCAGGCGCATGCATCCAGCCTACGGGCGGGTGCCGACGTGCGGATGCCGGAGGTCTCGGCGGAGTTCACGTGACGTTCACGCGATCAGGGCGAAACGTCCATGAAGGACTGTCACTGTGGACGCATCGTCCGCACGAGCGAGTGATCAGGAGAGCAGTGAGCGCCACAATCGTCCTCGACTTCGACGGGACCATCGCGCTGGGCGCGGGTCCCCTCGAGGCCTTCGCCCGCGCCGTCGCGACGGCCTGCGGTGATGCGCCGTTCGCCGACCGGGCCATGGAGGCGGTGTCGGCGTTCGAACACGGTGAGCGCGAGGCGCGGGACGGATACGACGTCATCAGCGCGCTCGCCGGCGAGCAGGGGATCTCGGCCGAGACGCTCGAGTCCGCCTATCAGTCGTCGCGGGCGCTCCTCGGCACAGAGCAGGCCGCGATCACCCCGCCGAGCGGATTGGCGGACTTCCTCACCCGCATCCGCGCCGGTGCACGCGTCGTCCTCGCGACCAACGCCCCCGGTGCCGGCATCCTGCCGGTCCTCGACCAGTGGCACGTCGCCGATCTGTTCGACGACCTGCACTTCGCCGTCGGCAAGCCGGCCGGCCTGTACCCGATCCTCCGCGCCGCGATCGCGGGAGGACCCGTGCTCTCCGTCGGCGACATCTTCGAGTTCGACCTGGCGCCCGCCGCCGAACTGGGCGCAGCGACGGCACTCGTCGGCGCGACCGCCGCGCGTTCTGCGGAGCGCGTGACGATGCGCGGACGCACCATCGCCGACCTGTACGGCGACATCGAAGCCTGGGCCGCGCACACGGCATCCAGTACCCCCACCCGCACCACCCACACCGAAAGGCATGATCTCCATGCGTAAGTCCCTGCTCACCGCCGGCATCGCCGCGGTCGCCGCCCTCACGCTCGCCGGCTGCAGCAGCACGCCGGCTGACGGCTCGGCCGACGAGACGACCGAATGGCCCGAGTCCATCACCCTCTCGCTCGTCCCCTCGGTCGAGGGCGAAGACCTCGCCCAGGCGCTCGACCCGCTGACCGCCTACCTGTCCGAGAACCTCGGCATCGAGGTCAACGGTGTCGTCGCGTCCGACTACGCCGCGACCGTCGAAGCACTCGGCACCGACCAGGCGCAGGTCATCATCACGGACGCCGGCTCGCTGTACAACGCGATCGACCGCTACGACGCCGAGCTGATCCTGCGCGACGTGCGCTTCGGCGCCACCTCGTACGCCGCCGTCGCCTACACGAACAACCCCGACAAGTACTGCGACGATGCGCCGGTCATGTCGACGTACGCCGCCAGCGGCATCGAACTGTCGTCATGCAACGGCATCGAAGAGGCCGGTGCGGACTCGACCGGCTCCGGCCCCGCTGCCGTCGAGGCCCTCGGCAAGATCACCGACGGCACGAAGGTCGCTCTGCAGGCCGCGACCTCGCCCGCCGGCTACCAGTACCCGGTCGTCGCGATGCGCGAGCAGGGCGTCGACACGGATGCCGGAATCACGCAGGTTCCCGTCGAGGGCAACAACAACGCGGTCCTCGCCGTCTACAACGGCGACGCAGAGGTCAGCTTCGCCTACTGGGACGCCCGCACCACGGTCGTCGAAGAGGCACCCGATGTCGCCGACAAGGTGGTGGCCTTCGCATACACCGAGATGATCCCGAACGGCGGCGTCGCCGTGAACTCCTCGCTCCCCGCCGACCTCGTCGACGAGCTGACCGCGCTGCTCGACGAGTACGCCGACTCGTCTGAGGAAGCGGCATCGGTCATGTTCGACCTCGTCGGCCTGTCGGACTGGACCAGTGAGACCGCCGAGGACGAGATCACCCGCTACGGCGAGATCCTCGCCCAGTTCGCCAACTGACGAAGCAGGAACATGCGCATTGATCCACTGCACGCGGAGGTCGGGCCGTCCCCGGCCTCCGCGTCGTGGTCGATCCGTCTCGATGACGTGTCGGTCACCTACCCCAATGGCACAAGAGCCCTGAGCGGCGTCTCGCTCGATATCGCCGCAGGCGAGATGGTGTCGATCGTCGGCCTGTCCGGTTCGGGCAAATCGACCCTGATCCGCACGATCAACGGCCTGGTGCCCGCATCGTCCGGCACGGTGACCGTCGGTCCGCACACGGTCACCGGCATGCGCGGCCGCGCACTGCGCGAGCTGCGCGGGCGCATCGGCATGATCTTCCAGGGCTTCAACCTCGCCGACCGGGCGGACGTGTACCGCAACGTCCTCGTCGGGAGCTTCGCCCGGACGCCGACGTGGCGCACACTGCTCGGGGTCACGACGGCGCAGGACCGCGAGCTCGCCCTCCGCTCGCTCGATGCGGTCGGGATGCTGGAGAAGGTGTGGAACAGGGCAGGTCACCTCTCCGGCGGCCAGAAGCAGCGCGTCGCGATCGCGCGGGCGCTCACCCAGCAGCCGAGTGTGATGCTCGCCGATGAACCGGTCGCGAGCCTCGACCCGCCGACCGCTCACGCGGTCATGCACGACCTGCGCCGAGTCAACCGTGACGAGCAGCTCACCGTGCTCGTGAACATCCATCTGATGGATCTCGCCCGGCAGTACACCACGAGGATGATCGGCCTGCGAGCCGGCGAGGTCGTCTACGACGGCCCGGCCGCTGCCGCCGCCGACCATGACTTCGAGCAGATCTACGGGCGTCCGATCCAGCCGCGGGATGTGCTGGGAGCATGACCAGCAGCCTGACCGTTCCCCCGAAGCCGCGCTCGCGCGTGCGCACGGCGCTGATCGTCGCCGCCTTCGCCGCCTTCACCGCCGCGACGTGCATCCCCGCGATCGGCGGCATCGAGCTCGATCTCGGTGCGATCGTCCGCAACTGGAGCAACGGCTCCGGTCTGCTGGCGCAGTTCCTCCAGCCTGACTTCGCGTTCCTGCCGCGCACGATCGGGCCGATGCTCGAGACGCTGCAGATGGCGGTCGTCGGCGCCGCCCTGGCCGCAGTGGTCTCCGTGCCGCTGACCCTCTGGGCGGCCGCCCCGACGAACCCGAACGCGCCGACCCGCGTGCTCGTCCGCACGGTCATCAACGTCGTGCGCTCGGTGCCCGACCTCGTCTACGCCACAGTGCTCGTCGCGATGGTCGGCGTCGGAGCCCTGCCGGGACTCATCACGCTGTTCCTGTTCGATCTCGGGATCATCGTCAAGCTCGTCTCCGAGGCGATCGACGCGACCGACCTGCCGATCATCGAGGCCGGCCGCGCGGCCGGCGGGACGCAGACGCAGATCAATCGACGGGGCGTGCTGCCGCAGACGTGGCCGCTGTTCGCGAATCAGTGGCTCTACACGCTCGAGCTCAACGTCCGCATCTCCGCGATTCTCGGCATCGTCGGCGCCGGTGGCATCGGGCGGCTGCTCGATGAGCGCCGTGCGTTCTACGCCTACGACGACGTCGCGGTGATCGTGCTGGAGATCCTCGTCGTCGTCGTGCTCATCGAGATCTTCTCGAACCTCCTGCGACGGAGGCTCGTATGAGCGCCGTCACCGCCGTGCCGACGGCTCTGCAGGTGCCGCGCCGCCCTTCCAGGGTCGTGCCCACCGCCGTCGCCGTCATCGTCGGCGCCGTGGTGCTGGCAGCCGCTGCGGGCCTGCCGATCCCGTGGAGCGACCTCGGGTCGCTGCCGGGCCAGGTCGCGCACTATCTCGGGCTCATGTTCGCCGCTCCGAACTGGGCGATGCTCCCGCAGGCCCTGTTCGAGACGTGGCGGTCGATCTCGATGGCGTGGATCGGTGCGATCGGCTGCGTGATCGTCTCCATCCCGCTCGGGATGCTCGCCGCACGCAGCATCGGACCGATCTGGCTGCGGCTGCCGCTTCGAGGGCTCTTCGCCGTCAGCCGGGCCGTACCCGAGGTCATCATCGCGCTGCTGCTGCTCACGGTCACCGGGCTCACGCCGTTCACCGGGGCACTGGCGCTCGCGATCGCGGGCATCGGAACCCAGGCGAAGTGGGTCTACGAGACCGTCGAGTCGGTGCAGGAAGGAGCATCCGAAGCGGTGCGCGCCGCCGGAGGGAACACGGCCGAGGTCACGCGATGGGCGCTGTGGCCGGCGGTCGCCCCCACGCTGCTGTCGTTCGCGCTGTACCGGTTCGAGATCAACATCCGCACATCCGCCGTGCTCGGTCTCGTCGGGGCGGGCGGGATCGGCAGTATGCTCGCGAACTACACCAATTTCCGTCAGTGGGACACGGTCGGGATGCTGCTGATCGTGGTTGTCGCAGCGACCATGCTGATGGATGCGGTCTCCGGAGCCATTCGGCGGAGGATCATGAGGGGCCCACGAGCGAAGGCTGCCCGGGCGCAGAGGGAGGTACGGACCGATGTGGCAAGGGTCAGCTGAGGCTCCGCCGACCGCCCGTATCGCGATGCTGGTGCCGTCGATGCAGCCCAGCGAGCGCCGCGTGGCCGAGTGGATCGCCGTGGATGCCGACGCGGCTGTGGAGCGGACGGCGCAGGAGATCGCGGATGCCGTCGGCGTCGGGCGCGCGACGGTGATCCGCACCGCGCAGACACTCGGATACGACGGGTACCCGCAGCTCCGCGTCGCGCTGGCGCGCGAACGGGCGAGCGCGCCGGCACCGGACGACGCGGGGGACGAGACGATGCTGGGGGCGCTGCGCGGGGCCGTCGACAGGTTCGCGTCCCGGCTCGCCCACACGGTGTCGGCGGTGACGGACGAGACGCTGTCGACGTTCGTCGCCGAGCTGGATGCCGCCACCAGGCTCCTGGTCGCGGCGAACGGCCTCTCCGCGCCGCTCGGCACCGACCTCGCGATGCGGCTGACCTCGGCCGGGCGTCCGGCCGAGTACGTCGCCGACACGCTCGGTCAGCAGATCACCGCATCCCAGCTCGGTCCAGGATCGACCTGCCTGGTGGTCTCAGGGTCCGGCGTCAACAGGGCATCCATCGGCGTCATGACCGCCGCGCGGGCCAGCGGCGCGCGCGTGCTCGCGATCACATCGTTCCCGCGGTCCCCGGTCGCCGAGTTCGCCGATGTCGCTCTCGTCGTCGCCCCGATCAACGACTCGTTCCGCGACGAGCTGCTGCACACGTCGCGCGCTGCTCTCATGCTCGTGACGGAGTCCGTGGTGGGACTGCTGGTCCGCCAGCGCGGCGAGAGTGCGACAGCAGCGCAGGCGGCTACGCTGTCGGTGCTCGGCCACTCGCTGTCGGAGTAGTCGCACGCGCCCGGGCCGTCCTGCCTCGCGCGACTTGACCCTGACGCGACGTGAGGCCGCATGCTGTCGTGCATGAGCGAGAACTTCCATGCATTCGAGATCGGACCCACGTCGGAGCGCGGCATCCACGCCGTGGCTCCGGAGATCTTCCGCGGGATCTACGCGATGCCCGCGTTCGTGACGATCCCCACGCACGACCTTGCGGCGTCGACCGATTTCTGGATCAGAGGCCTCGGTTTCGTCGAACTGTTCAGCAACCCGGGGCACGTGATGCACCTGCGCCGCTGGGCGTTCCAGGACGTGCTGCTCGTGCCCGGCGCGCACGGAGAGCGCACCAGCGCGCCGACCATGACCGTCAGTTTCTCGTGCGTGCTGAGCCAGCTCGACGACGTCGCTGAGGCCTGTGAGGCGCTGGCGCCAGGGAGCGTGTCCGGGCCGCGCGACACGCCATGGATCACGAGGGACATCGAGGTGATCACGCCCGAGGGCGCACGGGTCGTCTTCACGGCGCCCCGCGAGTTCGATCCGAGCAGTCAGGAGGCGCGCGACCTCATGGCCACAGGCATCCCCGCCCCTGAAGAGAGACAGGAGGGAGACAATGGTGTTCATGGCTGATCGTGACATCCGCGACGGGCTCTCCGTCGGCGCAGCCGCGGATCTCATCGGGGTGACCGTGCGCACCCTCCATCACTGGGATGAGATCGGCTTGGCGACGCCATCCAGGCGATCCGCCGCTGGCTATCGCCAATACACCGAGGAGGACCTCGAGCGTCTGGACCGGATCGTCGCGTACCGGGAGACGGGGCTCGGGCTGGATGCCGTACGCAGGGTGCTGGATGACCGGGCGACGGATGCCGCCGCCATCCTCCGCCGGCAGCGCGAGCAGTTGGCGGAGCGGATCGAGGACCTGCAGCGCCTCGACCAGCGACTGGAGCGGATGACCGACGCTCACGAGCGCGGCATCCTGCTCGACGACGAGGAGCAGGCCGAGATCTTCGGTGGAGACTGGGATCCGCAGGGCCCGCAGCAGGCGCGGAGCCTGTGGGGCGGCACCGATCAGTGGGCGCAGTTCGCTGAGCGTTCAGCGCACCGCACGCCAGGGCAGTGGCGCGTGCTGTCCGGCGAGATGTCCGCGCTGCAGCAAGAGCTCGGCGATGCCATGGCGGACGGTGTCGCACCCGGCAGCCCAGAAGCCGACGCACTCGTCGAGCGGCATCGTGAACTCTTCTCGAACTTCTTCACCCTGACGCGCGAGATGCAGGTGTGCCTGGGGCGCATGTTCGAGTCCGACCAGGGTTTCGCCGCGCACTACGACAGCGTCCGTCCTGGGCTGGCGAGCTGGTTCCGTCGGATCATCGATGCGTCCGCGCGCTCGCACGGAATCGACCCCGATAACGCTGTGTGGCGCTGACGGGGTCAGCGCTCGGCGGGGTCGGCGGTGCCCATGAGCACGCCGCGCGCCAGCGTGTGGAAGTGCCGGTGGAAACCGAGCGTCGCCGGAGTCTCGTCGCCATCGAGGTCGAGGCTCGCGACATCGAGCGCGTCCACGACGAAGAAGTAGCGATGGATGCCGGTGCCTTCGGGTGGTGCGGCTCCGATGTACCGCTCCAGGCGGGCCTCGTTCGGCATCACCTTCGTGCCGGGCGGGAGGGATGCGGTGGTGCCCTCGCCGCTGGCGAGCACGGTGGTGTCGGCGGGAAGATCGAAGGCCGCCCAGTGCCAGAACCCGGAACCCGTCGGCGCGTCCGGATCGAAGCATGAGATCGCCAGGCTCTTCGTGTCGGCAGGCGGCGCCGACCACTGCAGTCCGGGGGAGCGGTCCTCGCCGCCGCGACTCGCCGACCAGGCGAACAGCGGCAACGGTCCGCCGGCCTGGAAATCAGGGCTGGTCAGCTCGAGCGGTGCGAAATCGCGGAGCGTGGCCAACTCGGCATAGGGGTCGTACGAGAACATGAGCCTCCCTGCGTTGCGGATCCACCGCCACCCTAGGCGAATCCGGCACGAGGAGCCAGGCATCGGCACCATACACTGGACTCCGTGACCCTCGAAGCAGACCGCCGATCCCTTCTCGCCCTGATCAAGGATGAGGCGGTGTTCCATGGCGACTTCACCCTCTCGAGCGGCAAGAAGGCGACGTACTACGTCGACATGCGCAGGCTCACCCTCGATCACCGTGCGGCCCCGGCGATCGGCCGCATCATGCTCGACCTCATCGACGGTCTCGACGTCGCATCGGTCGGCGGGCTGACGCTCGGCGCCGACCCCATCGCCAACTCGGTCATGCATGCGTCGGTCGCCACCGACAAGCCCCTGGACGCGTTCGTCGTGCGCAAGGAGCCGAAGGATCACGGCCGCGGGCGCCAGATCGAGGGCGCAGACATCGCGGGCAAGCGCGTCGTCGTCCTCGAAGACACCTCGACCACCGGCCAGTCCGCGCTCAAGGCCGTCGAGGTGCTGCGCCGCGAGGGCGCCGAGGTCGTCGCCGTCGCCGTGATCGTCGACCGCAAGACCGGTGCGCAGGCCGCGATCGAAGCCGAGGGCCTGACCTGGCTCGCGGCGTTCGATCTCGACGACCTCGGACTCGATCCGCAGTGACCGCGGTGACACGATTCGCTCTGGCCGTCGACGTCGGAGGAACGAAGCTCGAGGCCGCCCTCGTCGGCGAGGACGGCGTGCTCGTCGCCGGCAGCCGCAGTCGTCGCGAGACGGGCAGGGCTGCGACCAGCGCATCCCTGGATGATGCGGTGGCCGCCGTCGTCACGCATGCGCTGGCACGTCTTCCCGAAGGGGGCGAGCTGGTCGGAGCCGGCATCGGCAGTGCGGGCCCGGTGGATCGCCTGACCGGGAAGATCTTCCCGGTCAACATGCCGTCCGCACGCGGATACGCACTGGCCGCGGCCGTCCGCACCGCAGCCTCCGGCATCCTCGGGCGTGAGGTCCCGACCGTCTTCGGCCATGACGGCGGCGCGCTCGCGCTCGCCGAGGCGTGGCTCGGCGCGACGCGCGATGCGCGGGCGTCGCTGTCGATCGTCGTCTCGACCGGTGTCGGCGGCGGTTTCGTGCTCGATGGCGCATACCTGCCGGGGGCGAGCGGAAACGCCGGGCACCTCGGACAGATGCGACGCGAGGGCGGGCTGACGCTCGAGGAGATCGCCTCGGGCCCCGCGAGTGCTTCCTGGGCTCAGACGCAGGGCTGGACGGGCGCGACCGGTGAGGATCTGGCGCGCGATGCCGCAGCCGGAGACGCCGTCGCACGGGCCGCGATCGAGCGCTCGGCGCGGGCAGTGGGCGAGACGCTCGCGGATGCGGCGACGCTCGTCGACCTCGATGTGGTCGCCATCGGCGGCGGGTTCTCGCGCGTCTCCGCGGACTACATCGATCTCGTGCAGGCGGCGCTCACGGCATCCGCCGCCCATGACTACTCGCGCGCGGCGCGCGTTGTGCGCTCCGGGCTCGGCGACGAGGGACCGCTCATCGGAGCCGCGGCGTTCGTGCTGCGGTAACCGCGACCCTTCCGACGCGTCGTGCCCCGACGCGTCGTGCCCCGACGCGTTGTGCCCCGACGCGTCGTGCCCCGACGCGTTGTGCCCCGACACTTCGGGGGCCGCGACGACGGATGTCGGACCGATTGCGGCGAATCGACCGATAACTGTGCGAACGGCCCCCAGAGTGTCGCGCGAGGGGACGTAGGCTCGAGGGATGCGCGTTCTCGGCCTGCTCTCCGGCACCTCCCATGATGGAATCGACGCCGCGGTCGTCGACTTCGACGAGAACGAGGGGATGCTGCGCGGCACAGTGCTGCATGACGACAGCGTTCCCTACGATGCGGCGCTGCGCGCGCGTCTGATCGCCGCGCTCCCGCCTGCGCAGACGACGCTCGCCGAGGTGGCAGAGCTCGACACTCTCATCGGCCAGGCATTCGCTGACGTCGCGCGGGATGCCGCGGCAGCCGTCGGCGGCGTCGACGCCATCTGCACGCACGGCCAGACCGTCTATCACTGGGTCGACGGTGATCACGCGCTCGGCACGCTGCAGATCGGACAGCCGGCGTGGATCGCTGAGGCGGTCGGTGCTCCGGTGGTCTCCGACGTGCGCATCCGCGACATCACCGCAGGCGGTCACGGTGCTCCGCTCGTGTCGTTCCTCGACGAACTGCTGCTGCGCGGACGGCCCGGTACGTCTGCGGCCCTGAACCTCGGAGGCATCGCCAACATCACGATCGTCGGCGACGGCATCTCGGCGTACGACGTCGGTCCGGCGAACGCGCTCGTCGACGCGGTGATCTCGGCGTACGGTCTCAATCCGCTGGGGTACGACGACGATGCCGTGATCGCTCGCGCGGGCTCCGTCGATCGCGAGCTGCTCGATGCGCTGCTCGCAGACCCGTACTACGCGCTCTCCGCTCCGAAGAGCACAGGCAAGGAGCACTTCCATCTCCGGTACGTGCGCGAGCACGTCGACCGCCTCGGGCGCGACATCCCCGTCGCGGACCTGGTGCGCACTCTCACCGACCTGACGGTGCGGACCGTCGCTCGCGACGTGCGCGCCGCCGGTGTCGGGTTCCTCGCCGTGTCCGGGGGCGGATGCCGCAATCCGCTGATCATGGCCGGCCTGCACGATGCGCTGCCGGACACCGAGGTCGTGCTCGCCGATGAGCTCGGCGCCTCGGCGGATGCGAAGGAGGCGATCCTGTTCGCGCTCATCGGATGGTGCACGATGCACGGCGTGCCCGCGGTGATCCCCGGTGGCACGGGTGCGGAGGAGCCGCGCATCCTCGGCGCCATCACCCCGGGAGCAGGGCCGCTGCGGATGCCGGAGCCGGTCGCCGGACTGCGCGGCCTGACCCTCGGCTGAGGCTAGCTCTTCCGGTCGTCGTCCCAGGGGCCTTCCCACCAGTTGCCGGGGCGATCATCGCCCCCGCGTCGCCGTGAACGCACGAACTGCACGATGACGATCGTGATCGTCGACAGACCGATCAGGATCAGTACGAGGAAAAGCAGATCCTGCTGGTTCACGGCATCCACATCATTTCTGAGCGGTGGGGATCGTTCCCGTGATCGTGGGGAGCAGATCGGCGACGGAGTCGACGATCTCGTCCGGACGGAACGGGTACTTCTCGATCTCCGCCTGATCGCTGATGCCGGTGAGCACGAGCACCGTGTGCAGGCCGGCCTCGATGCCGGCGACGATATCGGTGTCCATGCGGTCACCGATCATGCCGGTCTTCTTGGAGTGCGCGCCGATCTTGTTCAGTGCAGATCGGAACATCATCGGATTCGGCTTGCCGACGACGTACGGCTCCCGGCCGGTGGCCTTGGTGATGAGGGCGGCGACGGCGCCGGTGGCGGGGAGCGGGCCGTCGGCGCTCGGTCCGGTGGCGTCAGGGTTGGTGATGATGAAGCGCGCACCCTTGTTGATCAAGCGGATCGCCTTCGTGATCGCCTCGAACGAGTACGTGCGCGTCTCGCCGACGACGACGAAGTCGGGGTCTGTCTCGGTCATCACGAAGCCTGCGTCGTGCAGAGCCGTGAGAATGCCGGCCTCGCCGATGACGAATGCCGAGCCGCCGGGCACCTGCTGCGCGAGGAAGTCCGCGGTGGCCAGAGCCGAGGTCCAGATGCGCTCCTCTGGCACGTGCAGTCCGCTCGCCCGCAGGCGGGCGGAGAGGTCGCGCGCGGTGAAGATCGAGTTGTTCGTCAGGACCAGGTAGGGGATGTCGTTGCTCTCCCACCCGGCGAGCATCTCGGATGCACCGGGGATGGCGTCGTTCTCATGGACGAGCACGCCGTCCATGTCGGTGAGCCAGCATTCGATGTCGTCGCGGTGTGCCATGTGCTCAGCCTATTGGTTGCCGCAGAGGGCCGACACCGCGGGTGCGGCATCGGCCCTCTGTGCTGCGCAGAGCAGTCGCGTCGACCGCTCGTCAGCGGATCACGACGAGCGACGGCGGCGAACGGCGCTGATTCCGGCGGCCGTGGCGCCGGCCGTGAGAAGGACACCGGCCGCGACGATCAGGGGGAGAGGATCGGCACCGGTGGTGGCGAGATCGCCCTCGTCCGCGGCATCCGCGTCGCCGCCCTCGGACGATCCGTCATCGGGATTCGTCGGGTCGGTCGGGTCGGTCGGGTCGGTGGGATCGGTCGGGTCGGTGGGGTCGGTGGGATCACTCGGCGCCTCGGCGGCGACCGGGGCGCTCTCGACCGCCGCGGCATCCAGCGCGGTCACGACCCACGTGTCTTCTCCGGCGGCGGCGGCGCGCGCAGCGGGAAGGTCGATCGTGAACGCGGATTCGCCACCGGCCCAGACGGTGTCGACGAGAGTGCCCTCCGCGTCGATGATCTCCTCGGGCGTTCCGGTCCCGCGGTAGATCGCGTACTGGCGCGCCTCGGTCGCGTCGGCCGCCGATGACCACTCCAGCATGCCGTCGGCGATCTGCACGTCGATCGGGCTCGCCACGTCGCCGTCGGACAGCCACGGCTTCGCCGGCACGAGGGTCGGGTGGCCGAATGCTCCGGATTTCAGCAGCTCGATCGCTTCGTTCTTGGCTTCGTTCTTGGGACGGTCGGCCTCGGGGAGTGCGGCGATGTCACTGGGCTTCATGTCGTTGTAGCTGAACAGGATGCTTCCGTCGATCCCCTCGAGCTTCTGGTTGAAGCGGATCTGGTTCGGCACCTCTTCGGGGTTCATCCACGCCTGCTCCCAGCCGCCGTTGCCTGCGTGCTTGTAGAGCGCGTGGCCGACGTAGATCTGCGTGCGGCTGTCGGCGGCGGTGTCGCTCCACCACTGGGCGAGCTCGCCGTAGGGTGCGGCCGCCTGGTCGAAGCTCCAATAGATCTGCGGGGAGAGGTAGTCGACCAGTTCGTCCTGCACCCAGCCGCGGGTGTCGGCGAAGATGGCGCCGCTGTAGCTCTGCGATGATTCGATCGGGGTGTTCGAACCGGCTGGATCGTTCGCCTTGTGCTCCCAGATCCCGAACGGGCTCACGCCGAACTGCACCGCGGTGCCCGCGCCGTCGTTGTGCGCTCTGATCGCGTCGCCGACGTCAGTGATGAGTGCGGTGGTGTTATCGCGACGCCACTGCTGGATGCCTTCATCGGAATCCTCGTAGCCCTCGGTGAGCCCGAACTCCTCGAACGTCGCGCGGTCCTCACCCTTGTCGCCGAAGAACACGTTCTCGCCGTCGACGGTGATCCGATACGGGTAGAAGTAGTCGTCGAAGTGGATGGCATCGACGTCGTAGTTCTCGACGATCTCGGTCACGCTGGCCGCGACGAAGGCCCGCACCTGGGCGTAACCAGGATTGAGCATCAGCTTCTCGTCGAAGCTCAGCACCTGATCGGGGTGCTCGACGGCGTAGTTGCCGTCGGCGAGGATGCCCGCCTCATGCAGGGCGGCGATGTACTCGGGGGTGCTCAGCGCTCTGACCTGTTCAGCATCCATGTCGACCGCTTCGAGGATGCGGGCATCCGTCATCTTCGTATTGGTCACTCGGTAGGGGTTGAGCCAGGCGTGGAATTCCATGCCGCGCGCGTGGGTCGCCTCGACGGCACGAGCCATCGGGTCGTACCCGGGATCCACGCCCTGCGTGCCCGTCAGGAACTCCGACCACGGGTTGAGCTCGGACGGGTAGTACGCATCGAGCAGCGGACGGACCTGGAAGATCGCCGCATTCATGTTCCACGACTCGAAGTCATCGAGGACGGCGCCGTATCGGGCGTCGAAGTCGGCCGCGTCGGCGGGCCTGCCGAAGTTCAGGTTGCCGATCGTCGCGACCCAACCGCTGGAGAACCGGCGGTTCTCTGAGGAGTCCTCCGTCGGGATGGACACCTGTGCGCCCGATCCCGGGTATGTCTCCACGGGAGTGTCGCTGTATCCGTACTGGCCGGCGGAGTCCTTCACGTACTTGTACAGCAGCGCCTCGTCATCAGCGGCGCTGGCGGCTGCTGTGGGGATTCCCAGAAGCAGGAGGGCGGCGGTGGCAGCGGCGGCGGGTCTTCTCAGCATCGAGTCCTCGATCATCAGTGTTCGGCAATAATTTTCACGCCAGGTAGCGCTTCCAAACACTTTTACCAGAGCAGGAGGACTAAGTGCAGGATGCTTACAAACTTGGTCAGGCCGTGAGCCAGACGATGTCGAGCGCCTGGTCAGGGATCTCTGCGGGCTCACGATCGATCAGATATCCGGTCTCGACGACCGAGACGACCCGGCCGACGGCGACGTTGCTCGCCTCGAGGGTCCGCAATAGCCCGGGGTCGCGGTCGCTGACCCGCAGCACGCGGCCGACATGCCCCCTGGGCGCATCCGCGAGGAGCACGAACGGTTCGCGCTCGACCTGCCCGGCGGCATCCGGAATCGCATCGCCGTGCGGATCGAATCGCGGATGCCCGAGCCGGGTGTCGATGCCCTCCAGGAGCCGGTCGCTGATGGTGTGCTCGAGCACCTCGGCCTCGTCGTGCACCTCGTCCCAGGCGTAGTCGAACTCCTGCACGAGCCACGTCTCGATGAGGCGGTGCCTACGCACCATGGCGAGCGCCCGTTCCTCACCCGCATCCGTCAGCCGCACGGCGCCGTACGGCACGTGCGAGACCATGCCGGCGGCCGCGAGCTTCTTGACCATCTCGGTCACGCTCGACGGGGCGATGCCCAGCTTCGCGGCGAGCTGCGACGGGGTGATCGGTGCGTCCTGCCACTCGGTGTGCGCGTACACCGTCTTCAGGTAGTCGTCTGCTGCCGGAGATGCCACCGCTCCAGACTACGCTGGCGGAGTGACCGACACTCCTGAGCGCACCACGCACGGCCTCGGCCCGTGGGAGGGCGAGTGGCCCGTCGGCGACCAGTACGACCCAGAGCTGCTCGAGCACGGCGACACCCGCAACGTCATCGATCGGTACCGCTACTGGCGCATGGAGGCGATCGTCGCCGATCTCGACACGCACCGGCATCCGTTCCATGTCGCGATCGAGAACTGGCAGCACGATATGAACATCGGCTCGATCGTGCGCAGCGCCAATGCCTTCCTCGCCGACACCGTGCACATCATCGGCCGCCGCCGCTGGAACAAGCGCGGCGCCATGGTCACCGACCGCTACCAGCACGTCGTGCACCATGAGGACGTCGCGTCGTTCGCCGCGTGGGCAGAGGCAGAAGGCATCCCGATCATCGCCGTCGACAACGTCGAGGGCGCGGTGCCGGTCGAGCGGGCCGACCTGCCGGAGCGGTGCGTGCTGCTGTTCGGCCAGGAGGGACCAGGGCTCACGGACGAGGCGATCGCCGCGGCATCCGGACACATCGAGATCACCCAGTACGGCTCGACGCGGTCGATCAACGCGAGCGCGGCCGGTGCGGTCATCATGTACGAATGGTGCCGCCGGTACGCGTGATCCCACGCGCGGTCACCCGCAGGGGTGATCCGTCGCGAATCGCTCGCGTGAGAGCATGGGGCCGTGTCGGCCGCACCCACGAAGAGAGCGCACCACGACGGGTGGCGCGTGCTCAATCGCCCTGACGTGATCCTGGCGATCGCGATGACGGTGCTGCTGCTGCCCGCCAGCGTGATCGCGGTCGTGCAGGCGCAGGCGGTGCCGGATGCGGCGACGGCGACGCTGATCACCGCACTGTTCGTCGTCATCCATGCCGCGACGCTCTTCTCGATGCGCTTCCCGGTCGTCGCGTTCGCCGTTGCGAGCCTCCTGATGCTCGCCCTCGCGCTGCTGCCCGGCGGCGAGGGCGTCGCCGGCGCGCCGGCCGCACTGTTCCCGTCGGCCTTCGCATATCTGCTCTGCGTCGGCGAGGTCGTGGCATCGCGGACGCTGCCCTTCGGTCTCGGTGCGCTCGGCATCGGCGTGCTGGGTGCCGCGGTCATCGCCTGGTCGCCGACGTCGGGCATGGACGACGGCATCCGCCTCGGACTGTTCGCCGGTCTATCCGCGATGATCTGCGCCGCGTGGGCGATCGGGCTTCTGCAGCGCCAGCGCGGTCACACGGCCGAGGAGCGTCAGCGCACGCGCGTGCGCGAGGCGATCACGGCCGAGAGGATGCGCATCAACCGCGATCTGCACGACGTCGTCGCGCACTCGGTGACCGTCATGATCGCGCAGGCCGATGTCGCGCGCACCCTCGTCCGCGACGATCCGGATGCGAGCGCCAAGGCGCTGCGCGTCGTCGCCGACACCGGGAGGGAGGCGCTCCGGGGGATGCGTGGCGTGATCGCCGTGGACGCGGATGCGCCACGAGAGCCCATGCCGGATGCCGAGGCGATCCCAGCGCTGGTGGATGGCGTGCGCAGCACCGAGACCGAGACGACGCTGTCGACGACGGGCGACGCGCACGCCCTCGAGCCGGATGCGCTCCTCGCGCTGCACCACGCCGTGCGCGAGGCCCTCACGAACGCCGTCCGGCACACCCTGCCGCCGCGGCGGATCCGCGTCGACGTCACGTGGGGCGGGCAGGCGGTCGTCATGACCGTCGACGACGACGGGGGCTCCGGAGCGGGGCCGACGAGCCCCGGCAGCGGGCTCGGCCTGATCGGCATGGCCGAGCGCGTGCGCCTCGCCCGCGGGACGATGAGCGCGCAGGCGCTGACCACGGGATGGCGCGTGCGAATCGAACTGCCGTACGCCGATCGTGCGCCGCGCGAAGGAGGAGCCCGATGACCGTCAGAGTGCTCATCGCCGACGACCAGGCACTGTTCCGCGAGGCGATCGCCACGATGCTCTCCCGCGACCCGCGGCTGGAGATCGTCTCGGCAGTGGAGTCCGGCGATGCCGCGATCGAGTTCGTGCGCGCGCACACCGTCGATGTGGTGCTGATGGACATCCGGATGCCGGGAACAGACGGCATCGCGGCGACGAAGGAGGTGCTGCGCCTGCGTCCGCGCACGCGGGTGCTCGTGCTGACCACCTTCGATCTCGACGAGTACGTGTACGCGGCCGTGCGCGAGGGGGCGAGCGGATTCCTCACGAAGGATGCGACGCCCGAAGCACTCGCGGACGCCGTCGCCGCCGTCGCTGAGGGGGAATCGGTGTTGTCGCCGAGCGCGACGCGGGCACTGCTCGGCTTCGTGCGCGAGGGCGCGCCGACGGCGGACTCGGCGCAGGCGCTGGCAGGCCTCAGCCCGCGCGAGCAGGAGGTCGCCCGGCTGCTCGCCACCGGCGCATCCAATGACGACATCGCGCGAGGACTCTTCCTCTCCGAGAACACGGTCAAGACGCACGTGAAGGCCGTGCTCGCGAAACTGGGTGCTCCCGACCGTGTGCACGTGGTCATCTGGGCGTACGAGAACGGCGTGCTGCATCCGCGTGGATGACGCCGCGACTCGGGGAACGAGCGCCGGATGAATCACTCGTGCGGGTGAGCGCGCCCACCGCTGGAGGCGATGCCGACGATGCGCGCTGATTCATAGCGTGAGGGCATGAACACACGCATCCATTCGATCCTGACCTTCGTCGTCGTGCTCTGCTCCACCGTGCTGGCAGTCGTGGGCGGCATCCGCCTGATCGCGCCGGAAGCCCTCGGGTGGATGGCCGATGCCTCGCCGAGCCTCATCGGTCGGGTCGTGCCCGATGCGGTCGACGCCGCTCTCGGACTCGCCGTCGGTCTCGCGGGCATCGCGGTCGGTGTGCTGGGACATGCCGCGGCGCGTGGCCGGCATGCGCCCGCGCTGCTGCGGGCGGTGACGGTCGTCGTCGCCGTCGCCATGGTCCTGCTGACACCAGGCGGGCTGATTCCGTTCGCCGGATACTCGTTCGCCGTGGTCGTGATCATCGGCGTCGTCGTCATGGCCGTGCTGCTCGTCCGCCGTCATCCGTGGCTGGGGGCCGTCGTGATCGCCGCCATCGTCGGTGTGACCTCGTGGGCGATCGTCGGGCTGGACGCCGCAGAGGTCGCGAGCCGGTTCTGGCCGGCGTTCGTCGAGCAGCTTCCCGGGGTGCTGTACGCCGCCGCGTTCCTGGTGGCGGCTGTCGCCCTCACCGTCCGGATGATGATGCGGGGGAGTGCTCCTCGTGGCCGCTTCGCGCGATGGGTGCTGCGCCACCGTGCGGCGATCACGATCACCGCGGCATGCTGCGCCCTGCCGTACTCGATCGCACGCGCATCGTGGCTCACGCCGTGGCCGCTGCTGGCGCCGAGCGGAGTCGAGCTCGCCACGATGCAGGGAGTGCTGTTCACCGGGCTCGGTCTGGGAGCCGCGATGCTGGCTGGCGGCGTGCTGACGCTCGGGCTCATCCTGCCGTGGGGCCGGCGGTTCCCACGATGGATGGCGGGGGCAGGCGGACGGCCCGTCCCGGTCGCGCTCGCCGTGGTGCCGGCATCCGTCATCGCCGTGCTGTTCACCGTCGGCGGCATCGACATGATGGTGTCGGTGTTCGAGGGCACGCTGAGCGACGGGACGATCGGTCAGATCCTCGAGTTCGTGATCGCGTTCCCGTTCTGGCTCTGGGGTCCTCTGCTCGCCCTCGCCACATGGGGGTATGCGATGGATCGCAAGGATGCGGCATCCGCCGATCAATCGATCAGTCGCGCTGGATTCCGAACGTATGCCGCGTGAGTGCGTTGACGTCGGCGTCGAGGCGGTCGAGCGCGAGTGCGCTCGCGCATCATGTGGACAACCCCGATCCGCGCCCGGCTGGGGAGGGCGAGTGGATCACACCGAGGAGCGCAGCCACCCGCCGGTCTTCACCCGCCAGCCGAGAGTCGCGAAGCGCGCGAGCATGTAGACGCCGAAGAACGCGACCGACAACCAGGTCACCCCTGCCGTGCCCGAGACGCCGGTCATCGCGATGATGAGCAGCGCCGGAAGGAAGGGCACGAGGTTGAGGGCGCCGGCGAGTGCGAGATAGCGGACGTCTCCCGATCCCATCAGCACTCCATCGAGCACGAACACGATTCCGGCGACGGGCTGGGCGACGGCGAGCACGATGAGTGCCGGTTGGATCATGGCGGCGAGAGCGGGGTCGCCGGTGAAAGCCAACCCGATCACCCCCGACAACGCGCCGATGATCACTCCCACGATCACACCGAACCAGGCGCCCCACGCCACCGTTCGCGCCAGCACGTGTCGCACTGCCGGGATGTCGCCGGCGCCCAGTCCCTTGCCGATCAGTGCCTGCGCGGCGATGGCCAGCGCATCCAGCGCGAATGCCGCGGCCGAGAAGATCGTGAAGACGACCTGCCAGCCGGCGAGCTCCTGTGTGCCGAGGCCGGTCGCGACGCCCACCGTGATCAGCAGAGCGACGCGCAGGCTCACCGTGCGCAGGAACAGCCACCCGCCGGATCGTGCGGAGCCTCGAACGCCCTCGCGTTGCGGACGCACGGATGCGGAGTGCTTGCGCGCGAGTCGTCCGACGATGACGACGTAGGCGGCGACCATCGCCCACTGCGCGGTCACCGTGCCGATGGCGGATCCGGCGATCCCCCAGCCGAAGCCGTAGATGAAGAGGAAGTTCAGCAGCGCATTGGCACCGAACCCGAGCCCTGCGATCCACAGCGGCGTCACCGTGTCCTGCATTCCGCGCAGCAGTCCGGTGGCGGCGAACACGATGAGCATGGCGGGAAGCCCCCACATGCTGATCATGAGATAGGTGTCGGCGTGCTCGGCGACATCCGCCGTCGCACCGAACAGCGATACCAGCCACGGCGACGACAGCGCGCCGATGGCGGCGAGCACAGCGCCGAGCCCGAGCGCCAACCACATGCCGTCGATTCCGATCGAGACGGCATCCTTGTGCTCACCGGCGCCGAATCGGCGCGCCACGGCCGGTGTCGTCGAGTAGGCGAGGAAGACCATCAGGCCGACGATCGTCTGCAGCACCGCGCTGGCGATGCCGAGACCCGCGAGGGGGACGGTTCCGAGGTGGCCGACGAGCGCGGCATCCACCATGAGGAAGGCCGGTTCCGCCACCAGCGCACCCAGCGCGGGGACGGCGAGGCGCAGGATCTCCCGGTTCAGGGTCATCGCGCGGCTCACCCATCGAGCCTATGCGGTGCCGCCGACCCCGGTGCCCCTTTCGTGCGGGATGCTTTTGGTCGGCTGTGACGAGGTGAGCCAGACCAAAAGCATCCCGCATCGGGCGGCCGGCGCGCACCGGCCCGTGCGCGCCGGCCGCCGCGCCGCGCGCATAGGGTGGACGACATGACTGATGCTCTCCCCGCCGGTCTCGCGACCGAAGAATTCAGCTCCGACATCCGCCCGCAGGACGACCTCTACCGCCACGTCAACGGCGCGTGGCTCGAGCGCACCGAGATCCCCGGTGACAAGGCGCGCTGGGGCTCGTTCCACCTGCTCGCCGAGCAGGCCGAGAAAGACGTGCGGACCATCATCGAAGAGGCGCAGGATGCTGATGAGGGCACCCTCGAGCGCAAGATCGGCGACCTCTTCACGAGCTTCATGGACACGGCGAGCATCGATGCCGCCGGCATCCGCCCGCTCGAGGAGACCCTGGCCGAGATCGACGCGATCGACGGCATCCCGGAGCTGCTCCGGGTGGCGGGCGCGTACGAGCGCGACGGTCGCGCCCACATGATCGGCTTCTACGTCGACGGCGACCCTGGCGACCCCGAGCGCTACGTGCCCGTGCTCGTGCAGTCCGGTCTGTCTCTGCCTGATGAGAGCTATTACCGTCAAGACAGCTTCGCCGGCACTCGCGACGCCTATCGCGCGCACCTCGCGCGCCTGCTCGCACTGGCGGGCATCGAGAGCGCCGAGGGCGAAGCCGAGCGCGCCTTCGCCCTCGAGACCGAGATCGCATCGCACCACTGGGACAACGTCGCCAGCCGCGACGCGGTGAAGACGTACAACCTCAAGTCGTGGGACGAACTCCAGTCGCTCGTCGGCGTGGACCTCGCCCCGTGGCGGGATGCGGTGGCTCCGACCAATCCGGATGCCTTCGCCGAGGTCGTCGTCAGCCAGCCCAGCGCCTTCGATGGCCTCGGCGCACTGCTGACCGACGACCGGCTCGACGACTGGAAGGCGTGGCTGCGCTCGCAGGTCGTGCATGCCGCCGCGGCCTTTCTGACCGACGACTTCGTGCAGGAGAACTTCTCGTTCTACGGCACCGAGCTCACCGGAGTGCCGACGATCCGCGAGCGGTGGAAGCGCGGCGTCTCGCTCACCGAGGGGTCGCTCAGCGAGGCCATCGGCAAGGTGTACGTCGAGCGCCACTACCCCGAGTCGGCGAAGGCGGCGATGGATGAGCTCGTCGCGAACCTCATCGAGGCGTACCGGCAGAGCATCGCGGAGCTGGAGTGGATGAGCCCGGAGACGCGCGAGCGCGCCCTCGCGAAGCTCGACGCCTTCACGCCGAAGATCGGTCACCCTGCGGTCTGGCGCGACTACACGGCACTCGAGATCGACGCCGACGATCTGTTCGGCAACGTGCGCCGCGCGAACATCTTCGAGCACGACCGCAATGTCGACAAGGTGGGCAGGCCGATCGATCGCGACGAGTGGCACATGCCGCCGCAGATGGTCAACGCCTACTACAACCCGTCGATGAACGAGATCGTGTTCCCGGCCGCCATTCTGCAGTACCCGTTCTTCGACGCGTCGCGCGACGCGGCGGCGAACTACGGCGGCATCGGTGCGGTCATCGGTCACGAGATCGGCCACGGCTTCGATGACCAGGGCAGCCGGTACGACGGTTCGGGCAAGCTCGACGACTGGTGGACGGATGCCGATCGCAGCGCCTTCGAAGAGCGCACGAAGGCGCTCATCGCCCAGTACGACGCGCTGGTGCCCGTCGGACTGGCGGAGGAGAACCACGTCAACGGGGCGCTCACGATCGGTGAGAACATCGGAGACCTCGGCGGACTCGGCATCGCGCTGAAGGCGTATGAGCTGTCGCTCGCCGGCGCCGAGGCGCCCGTCATCGATGGGCTCACCGGTGTGCAGCGGCTGCTGCTGAGCTGGGCTCAGGTCTGGCAGCAGAAGAGCCGTGACGCCGAGACGATCAGGCTCCTCACGATCGATCCGCACTCGCCGAATGAGTTCCGCTGCAACCAGATCGTCCGCAACATCGATGCCTTCTACGAGGCGTTCGGGGTGACCGAGGATGACGCGCTGCACCTGCCGAGCGATCAGCGCGTGACGGTCTGGTGATGGTTATCCACATCGGGTGACCTGCGCGCGGTGGGCGGGGTTACGATAGCCAGTGCCGTCTCGGCTGTGCCGACGAGGGCGTCCCCCCAAAAACCTTCTCGGGAAGGATCACTCGTGGGCAGTCCCCCGCCCCCCGAGCCAGCCGAAGGAACGGCGATGCTGCGCCGGTCGCAGCGTCACGTCCGTCGGCTGCCGCGCCGTGCCGCCGTCGGCCGCAGGTCGTTCACGGCCACGATGCGGTCTCTCGAAGAGCTGGCGGATGCCGGTGCCCAGGTGTCGGTGCACGTCAAGGACCTCGACACGGGTGCTGCGGTGCTGACCGGCGACGACCACGTCACGCTTCCGATCGCCGGGCTCGGCGTCGTGCCGCTGCTCATCGAGGTCGCCGCCCGCCTCGAGGCAGGGACCCTCGACCCGCTCGAGATCCTGGATCGTTCGTCGACCGACGCCGTCACCGGCTCCGGGGTGTGGCGCAGTCTGCGCACTCCGGTGCTGCCGCTCACCGATCTCGCGACCCTCGCGGCGGCGGCGGGCGACCCGACCGCGGTGAACCTGCTGCTCGATCAGGTCGGTCATCACCGGGTGCGTGAACGCATCGAGTCACTCGGACTCCGGCGCACGGCCGTGCTCGACCGGTTCCGCGATGAGCGCGGCCCTGACGATGCGCCGCATGTCGCCGTCGGCACCACTCGCGAACTCGCGGGGCTCTTCTCCGCGCTGGTGAACTCCGAGGTCGTCGATGCGGCGGTGAGCGCCCAGGTGTCCGAATGGTTGAGCCTGAATCACGATCTGAGCCTCGTCGCATCCGCCACCGGGCTCGACCCGTTCGCCCATGACCATGACCAGCACGGGCTGCTGTTCATCAACAAGACAGGGCGCGACCGCGGCGTCCGCGCCGAGGCCGGAGTGCTCGCAGGCCCGAGAGCGGGGGTCTCCTACGCGATGATCGTCGGATTCGACGATCTGTCGATCGCGCATCGGCTTCGCGCCCATGATGCGTTCCGGATGCTGGGCGTCGAGCTCATGGAGTACGCGCACTAAGCGCGTGCACGGCCCCGGGTCAGAAGGGCCCGAACCGCTGCTGCGGGTCGAGTGCCTCCACGACCGGCTCCAAGGCGTCGGCGAGAGCATCGAGCTGATCGTCGGTGAGTCGGTCGAGCACCAGGCGGTGGGCGGTGGCGAAGTGGCCGGGGGTGGCGAGCACGAGCTCGCGCCGCCCCTTACTGGTGAGTGTCAGCAGCACGCTGCGGCGGTCGTCGGCGTTCTCCTCCCGCTCGATCAGGCCGCGCTGCTGCAGGCGACTGACGACCTTCGACGCGCGGGGGAGGGTCGCATTCGTCGCTGCGGCGAGGTCGCTCAGCCGACGGCTGCCGCCCCGGTGGAGCACGGTCAGCAGGATGAACTCGTAATGCGTCATCGAGGAATCGCGTTGCAGCTGCGCGTCGAGTGCGGCAGGCAGGAGCTCGGAGGTGCCGACCAGGGCGAGCCAGGCTCTGGACTGCTGCGGGGTCATGCGGGAGAGTGGTGCAGCCATGTCCTCCATTCTGTCGGGAATAGTTGTCGAGGCAAGCGGGTTGCACCCATTAGTTGCCGAAGCAATCAAGTGCAACGGCTCGATACAACTCTGACGAAAGGCAAGACATGACTGCGATCACCGTCATCGGAACCGGAAACATGGGCCAGGCAATCGCCGCGATCGCCGCGAAGGGCGGCGCGAGCGTGCAGATCCTCGCACGCGATGTCGAGAAGGCAGGTACTGCCGCCGCATCCATCGGAGCATCCGCCGGCGTCATCGGCGACGCGATCTCGGGCGAGATCGTCGTTCTCGCCCTGCCGTACCCGGCCCTCGCCGAGATCGCGGGCACCTACGGCGACCAGCTCACCAACAAGGTCGTCGTCGACATCACCAACCCCGTCGACTTCGCGACCTTCGACGGCCTCGTCGTGCCCGCGGACTCCTCGGCAGCCGCAGAACTCGCCGCCCTCGTTCCCGGCGCCAAGGTCGTCAAGGCGTTCAACACCAACTTCGCCGCGACGCTCGCATCCGGCGAACTCGGCGGAGAGCCCACGGTCGTCCAGATCGCCGGCGATGACGATGCCGCCAAGAAGCTCCTCTCCGACGTCGTGGTCGCCGCCGGCCTCAAGGCAGCGGATGCCGGGGCGCTCAAGCGTGCTCGTGAGCTCGAGGCGCTCGGCTTCCTGCAGATGGTGCTCGCGGTGCGCGAGCAGATCGGCTGGACCGGCGGCTTCGCCGTCCGCAGCTGACGATAACCGTCGACACATCGGGGGTGCCTCGCACGGATGTCGGACGAAACGGCCTGTTTCGTCCGACATCCGTCATATCGGCCCCCGAACTGTCGCCGCAACGTACGCTCATCGGATGGACGACTGGACCCCGCACCGCCGCGACGACGGCGAGACCCTGGGATGGATCCATCCCTCCGGTGACGACTGGGTGGCCGTGGACATCCTCGGCCGCACGATCTCGGATGCTGTCGAGTGGCTCGCCGCCGAGGAACTGCTCGAGACCCACGGACTCGCCTGGCTCGCGGACCCGTGGACCCTCGAGCACGAGGGCAGCACCGTCCGCGTTCGAGTGGTCGAGGTGACGCCGGATCGTGACGGCATCCAAGGGCGCATCGTCGTAAAGGTCGACGACTACGGCGACGTGAGCCGACCGGCATCCGACCCGATCGTGCTGCCGTGGCCGATACCGTCCGGCCTGCGTCTGCCGCGGGAAGGCGACCCTGACGGCTTCACCCTCTGACGCGCACGGCGATCAGCTGGGGAGCGACGGATGCTTCTCGAGCGGACGGATCTTCGGGATGAACAACGACAGCACCAGTGCGATGGCGCCGGCGGCGATCGCGAGCCAGAAGCAGACGTCGAACGCCTCCCGCGTGGGGACGGCGATGCCATCGACCTCGACGGTCATCGACGCGAGCACTCCGCCCATCACCGCAGAGGCGCTGGAGGTGCCCACCGAGCGGAACAGGGCGTTCAGACCGTTCGACGCCCCCGTCTCGTTGGCCGGGACCGAGCGCATGATGATCATCGGCATGGCGGCGAAGGTGAAGCCGATGCCCACGCCGATCATCGCGTTGGCGATGAGGATGTGCACCCACTCCGACGACCAGACGAGCACGTAGACGTATGCGACGACGATCGCGGCGGTGCCGACGGTGAAGAGGGGCCGAGGGCCGATCGTGCGCTCCAGCCAGCCCGACAGGGGCGAGAGCACCATCATGATGAGGCCCGCGGGCATGATGATGAACGAGGCCGTGAGCATGTCGAGTCCGAATCCGGAGCCCGATTCGACGGGCAGCTCGAGCATCTGCGGGAACGTCACGTTCGATGAGAACAGGGCGAAGCCCATGCCGATCGCGGCGATGTTGGTCAGCAGCACCGCGGGGCGTGCGGCGACCCGCAGGTCGAGCAGAGGGTCTTTGGCGCGCAACTGGTACCAGCCCCACAGCAGCAGCACGAGGATGCCGCCGAGTACGAGACCGAGTCCGAGCGGCGACGTCCAGCCCCACTGCGCGCCGCGCGAGACGTAGAGGAGCAGCCCCGTGAGGCCGATGGCGAGACCGATGGCGCCGATGATGTCGAGGCGGCCGGGTGAGAGCAGCACGTCCTGCGGCACGAACAGCAGTACGAGGATGAGGCCCGCGACTCCGAGTCCGGCGGCCAGCCAGAAGAGCGAGTGCCAGTCGGCGTTCAGTGCGAGGTAGGCGGCCAGTGGCATGCCGATCGCACCGCCGACCCCCATCGTCGCGCTCATGAGCGCGACAGCGGTGCCGAGGCGTCTGGGAGGCAGGATGTCGCGCATGATGGCGATGCCGAGCGGGATGACGCCGGTCACGCCGCCCTGCAGCGCGCGCCCGATGATCACGCCGACGATCGAGTCTGAGAGCGCGGCGATGACCGAGCCGATGATCAGCATGAGCATGAGCGCCACCACGACGCGTCGCTTGCCGTACATGTCGCCGAGGCGTCCGGAGATCGGGGTGGCGATCGCGGCGACGAGCAGGGTGATCGTCACCACCCACGTGGTGTCCTCGCGCGAGGCGTTCAGCAGGGTGGGGAGCTCGGCCTGCAGCGGCACGACCAGTGTGAACATGAACGACGAGGCGAGGCCGGCGAAGGCGAGGACGGCGACGGTGAGGCCCCGCTTGGGGGTGCGGGAGAGGCGCTTCCTGGTTCTCTCGTCGTCGTCTCCCACCTGACCAGGTTACGGGTGTTTCCGCATCCGCGGCGTTGGGGGCAGACTGAGGGCGTGCGAACCATTCGTGATCTGGACACCGTCGAACTCATCATCCAGGCGCAGTCGCTGCTCGATGCGATCCGCGGGCCGGAGCGCGTGATCGATGCGGGCACACTGCGTGCGCTGGAGCAGTCGGGCAATTACATCGTCGGGTTGTTCGACGACGAGTCGGGCGCGGAGCGCATGGTGGGCGCATCCGTCGCGTTCTTCGGCGCTCCCGGCCAGCGCACGATGCACTCGCACATCACCGCGCTGCTGCCCGAGTATCGGGGCCGCGGCTGGGGGCGCGAGCTCAAGGAGCACCAGCGCCAGTGGGCGTTCTCGCGCGAGGTCGGGCGCATCACCTGGACCTTCGATCCGCTCGTGGCGCGCAACGCGCACTTCTTCCTCACGGTTCTCGGCGCGCGTGTGACGGGCTACTCGGTGAACAACTACGGCATCTTCGGCGGCGGTGACGCGGGCGATGAGAGCGATCGCCTCGACGTCGAGTGGGCGCTCGCCGACATCGCGAAGCCTCCGACGGCGGATGCTGTCGTGGCGACGCTCGAGATCCCCTCCGATGTCGAGTCGATGCGCGTCTCGGATGCCGATGCTGCGCACGCGTGGCGCACGCGCCTCCGCGGCGAGATGGAGGAACTGCTCGGGCGCGGTCTGCGCGTCGCCGGCTTCGACGTGGAGCGCGGGTACCTGTTCACGGAGTGAGCGGTTCTGCTTTCATGGTCGGATGACCTCCGAACCAGAATTCGCACAGCATCCGGCCGACACCGCATGGCACTGCTGGGCGCCGATCGGCGAGACGCTCGACACGAGCGGTGTGCCCGGCAGCGGTCCGGTGCCCAGCATCGCGGCGTTCGAACTTCTGCCGATCGAGCCGATGCTCGTCCCGGAGAAGCCGCGTCACGGTGAGGTCGACCCCTCTGAATGCGGGCACTGCAAGCCGTCGAAGAGCACGATCTGGCACGACGACGAGTGGCAGGTGAGCTCGGGATTCGAGGGCGGCGTCGGCCTGCCGTTCGTCGGTTCGATCTCGCCTCGCCGCCACGTCAAGCTCGAGGATGCTCCGATCGAAGTGCTCGCAGGGCTCGGCCCCGTGCTCCAGCGACTGTCGGAGGCGACCAAGGCGATCCCCGCGGTCGCGCGCTGCCACTTCTCCCGCTGGAACGACGGCTCTGCGCATCTTCACCTCTGGGCGTACGCGCGGCCTGCGGGCATGATGCAGGGACGCGGAGCGATTCTTCCCTACTGGGAGCAGTCGATGCCCGCGATGCCGGAGGCCATGATGAACGAGTACATCGGGATCGTCGCGAACGCGCTCGCCGCGGGCGGAGGAGAGGCGTTTCCGCACCGTTGAGGCGGTGTCGGATGCCCGTGGCATCCTGTTCGCATGGACGATGCGACACGGCGGTCGGCGGTAGGGCGGCCGGCGACAGGGCGGCCAGGGGGATCGGCGGAGAAGCCCGCGGTGTTCTTCGACGACGCGGCGCAGTTTCGCGCGTGGCTCGAAGCGCATCATGATTCCGCGTCGGAGCTGTGGATGGAGGTGCGCAAGGCGCACGTCGCCGATCGCGGCCTGACGTGGGCAGAGGCCGTTCCCGAGGCACTGTGCTTCGGCTGGATCGATTCCGTCTCTCAGCCCATCGACGAGGATCGGCGCCGTCAGCGGTGGACGCCGCGAAAGACCGGCAGCACCTGGTCGAAGGTCAACGTCGCGCACATCGAGCGTCTGCGGGCAGAGGGGCGGATGGCGCCAGCCGGTATCGCGGCGTTCGAGGCACGCAGCGCCGACCGCACCGGAACGTACTCGCACGAGAACGGCGAGGCCGAACTCGAACCCGCAGTGCAGGCCGTGCTCGATGCATCCGCAGCGACTCGGGCGTTCCTCGAGGCGGCCACGGCCGGTTATCGCAAGGCAGTGAGGCACTGGATCGCCAGCGCCAAGCGGCCGGAGACGCGCATCTCACGGGCGCAGCAGCTCGTCGCCGACAGCACGGCAGGTCGGCTCGTGCCGTTCGCGCGACCGGGAAAGACGCCGGCGTGGTTGGCTCGAGCCGCCGCGGCCGCCGCCGAGATCCTCCGTCAGGCAGTCGATGAGCATCTCGGACTGGGCGGCGTGAAAAGACCCACGCCGTACCCGGACTGGGTCATTCCACCCGAGCGTCCCTACCGATCGGTGAAGCCGACCCTTCGTCTTCCCGAGGGCATGACGACCGCCGACCTCCTCGATCGCGAAGACCGCATCTGACGTGCTGATCTACGTCGACACGAGCGCTGCGTTGAAGCGGGTCTTCGAGGACGACGAGTCCGAAGCATTGACAGTCGCGATCGATGATGCGGTGCTGGTCGGCGACCGGTTGATCTCTTCGCACCTGACCCGGGTGGAGCTGGGACGCGGCATCCGGCGGCGCATCGATTTCGAGTCGCACGCGCGCCTGACATCTGCCTTCGATGCGGCGACCGGCGATATCGCCTTCGCCCCCCTGTCGTCCTCGATCGTCGAGAGCGCGCGGGTCGTCGGCCCGCCCGTGCTGCGATCCCTTGACGCTATCCACCTCGCCACGGCGATCGCCGTCAGCGCTGGGGAGGTATGGACTTACGATGAGCGACTGGCGGCAGCATCCGAGGAGATGGGTCTCGTTTCGCGGATGCCGTCGTGACGGCGGATGCGCGCCGTTGACTCGCGGATAGGATGGATCGTGCCGCGGCATGTCCGCGCGCAGCATCCGAATCACTCCCGACCATTGGAGCCACCGTGGCCGAACAGTCCCGTCTTGACAAGGTCATCAGCCTCGCCCGCCACCGCGGGTTCGTGTTCCAAGCGGGTGAGATCTACGGCGGTTCGCGTTCTGCATGGGACTACGGTCCCCTCGGCACCGAGCTGAAGGAGAACATCCGGCGGCAGTGGTGGCAGACCTTCGTCCGCGGTCGCGGCGACATGGTGGGCCTCGACTCGAGCATCATCCTTCCCAAGCGGGTATGGGAGGCGTCCGGCCACGTCGCGACCTTCAGCGATCCGCTCGTCGAGTGCCTGCAGTGCCACAAGCGTCACCGTGAAGACCACCTCATCGAGGCGTACGAGGCGAAGAAGGGCCGCAAGCCCGAGAACGGCATGGCCGACATCCCGTGCCCCGATTGCGGTACCCGCGGCAAGTGGACCGAGCCCCGTTCGTTCTCCGGGCTCGTGAAGACGTACCTCGGCGTCGTCGACGACGAGTCGGGCCTCTACTACCTGCGGCCAGAGACCGCGCAGGGCATCTTCGTGAACTTCGCGAACGTTCTCACCGCGAGCCGCAAGAAGCCGCCGTTCGGCATCGGTCAGGTCGGCAAGTCGTTCCGCAACGAGATCACCCCCGGCAACTTCATCTTCCGCACGCGCGAGTTCGAGCAGATGGAGATCGAGTACTTCGTGCCGCCCACCGAGGCGCAGGAGTGGTTCGAGCACTGGGTCGCGGCGTGCTGGGCGTGGTTCATCGATCTCGGCATCAACCCCGAGAACATGCGCCAGTTCGATGTGCCAGAAGACGAGCGCGCGCACTACTCGGCCGGCACGATCGATTTCGAGTACCGGTTCGAATTCGCGGGTTCCGAGTGGGGCGAGCTCATGGGCGTCGCCAACCGCACCGATTTCGACCTGAACAGTCACTCCGAAGCATCCGGCCAGAGCCTGACCTACTTCGACCAGGCATCGGGCGAGCGCTACACGCCCTACGTGATCGAGCCGTCGTTCGGGCTGACCCGTTCGATGATGGCGTTCCTCGTCGACTCGTACGTCGAAGAAGAGGTTCCCAACGCCAAGGGCGGCACCGACACCCGTACGGTGCTCAAGCTCGACCCGCGTCTGGCGCCGGTCAAGGTTGCCGTGCTGCCGCTGTCGCGCAATGAGCGGCTCTCGCCACTCGCTCGCGAGGTGGCGGATTCGCTGCGCGGACGCTGGGCGATCGACTTCGACGACGCGGGGGCCATCGGACGCCGTTACCGTCGCCAGGATGAGATCGGCACCCCGTTCTGCGTCACCGTCGACTTCGACTCGCTCGACGACAACGCCGTGACCGTGCGCGACCGCGACACGATGGCGCAGGAGCGCGTGCCCGTCGCCGAGCTGAACGACTACCTCGCGGAGCGTCTGAAGGGCGCTTGAGCGGCATCCGCTTCTCGCAACGGCTCCATCGTCCACCTCTCGATCGTGGGACGATGGAGCCGTGGAGACGACGACTTTCGCCGCGACCGACGGCTTCCCGCACACCGCCCTCGTCGGAGTGACCGGCCCCGAGCACACGATTGCCGTGCAGGGCGATCCGCACGCGGCTCTCGCCCTGGCATCCGTGAGCAAGCCCCTCTCGGCGTGGGGTGCGCTCATCGCCGTCGAGCGCGGGCTCGTCGATCTCGATGAGCCCGCAGGTCCCGATGGGTCGACGATGCTCAACCTGCTCGACCACACCAGCGGTCTGCCCTTCGAGGGTGAGCAGACACAGGCGCGCCCCGGCACGCGCCGAATCTATTCGAACGCCGGTTTCGACGCGCTCGGCGCGTACGTCGCGGATGCCGTCGGCGAGCCGTTCTCAGAGTGGATGGCGCGCGAGGTCACCGCACCCCTCGGCATGGGTGACGCCGATGTGACCGGGCGTCCATCGGCCGGATACCGCGCCTCGATCGACGACCTGCTGATCTTCGGCCGGGAGGTGCTGAGGCCGACGCTGATCCCCGTCGCGCTGCGCGATCTCGCGCTCATGGTCTCGCGGCCAGGGCTGCGGGGAGTCGTGCCGGGATACGGCGCATTCGACGACAACCAGTGGGGGCTGGGCTTCGAACTCAAGGGTGCGAAGAGCCCGCACTGGCTGAGCGACTCGTTCCCGCCCGAGACAGCGGGGCACTTCGGCGGGCAGGGCAGTTTCCTGTTCGTCGACCGCTCCCGTGACATCGCTGCAGCATTCCTCTCCGGGGTGCCCTTCGGCGACGAGCACAAGCGCATCTGGCCGCCGCTGACCGACGAGATCGTCGCGCGGTACGGCGGCGGATCGTGAGCGAGCCGGATGCTGTCGCTACCGCGGCCCGCGACGCGCGAGCGCGTCAGCGCACGTGGGTGCCGGGCGGTGCGCTGCTGGTTCTCTCGGCCCTCGTGGGCTTCGTCGCCCGCTTCGACCTGGCGGAGTTCCGGTTCTTGATGGATGCGGCATGGGCGGCAGGGGTGCTGCTTCTGGTGATCGGGATGGGCCGCGCGGGCAGCATCACCGGCCGGCGGCCCTTCGCCAGCATCGTCGTGATTCTGCAGGTGCTGATCGCGAGCCCGCCGGTGCCGACCTTCCTCAGCGGACTCATCCCGAGGAACACGGGCAACCTGTACGCGGAGGAGGACGCGGGCACCGCCATCATGTTCCCGTACTTCGCGGCCGTCGGCGTGCTCACCATCGCCGCGGTGATCCTGATCGGGCTCGCTCGTGCGCTGCCGAGGCCGTGGAACTGGGCGCCGGCGGGGGTGCTCGTCGCATCGGCGGTGTCGAGCGCAGTGATGATGCCGCTCTTCGGCCTGGTGGGCATCGGCGCCGTGGTCGGTCGAGTGCTCTACGAGGTGCCCGGTGCGGGCGTGCTGTTCCTCGGTGTGCTCGCGATCGTGCTCGGTGCACGCGCAGGTCGGGAGAGCATGGCATCCGCACCGCTCACGACCCTGTGACGGCTCGCGCGCTCCGCGATGCGCCGGAGTCGGAGTCAGCGCGCGACGGTGATGGCGATGCCATCGCCGCCGGCGGCTTCGGTCCACACCAGGACGTCCTCGACGATGCCGCGGAGCACACCGAGATCGACCCGCTCGAGGTCCTTGATGTACAGGCATCCCTTGCCGACGGTGTGGGGGCCGAGTCGCGCGAGGTCGCCGGCGTGGGCCTCGGTGCTGTCGAGGTACAGCGTCGATGCGCCCTTGCGTGGGGCGAAGGCGAGCACGGGCATGTCGCCCTCGTTGCCGGTCGGGTAGCGGTAGTGGCAGCTGCCGAAGCCGATGATCGTGCCCCACATCTCGGGCTCGCGCCCCGACACCTCTTGCAGCAGGGCGGTGAGAGTCTCGGCATCCCGCTGCCGGATCTTCGGAGTCACGTCGGCGATGAACGCGGCGACGCTGCCGCCGGTGGGCTTCACTTCGCGGCCTTGGCCGCAGCCTTCATCAGCTTCTTGTGCTCGCGCACCTTCGTCAGAGATTCGGGCGAGACGATGTCGGCGACACTGCGGTACGAACCTTCATCGGCGTAGTCGCCTGCGGCCCCGCGCCAGCCCGTGCCGGTGAAGCCGTACTGCTTGCCCAGCAGCGCGAGGAAGATCTTCGCCTTCTGCTCGCCGAAACCAGGCAGCTTCTTCAGCCGCTTCAGCACCTCGGCGCCATCCGGATCGCCCTGGGTCCAGATCGCTGAGGCGTCCCCGCCCCACGAGTCGACGAGCTCCTGGCACAGCGTCTGCACGCGCGTCGCCATGGAGCCCGGGAACCGGTGCACGGCCGGGGTCTGCCGGAACGCCTCGAGGAAGGCTTCGGGATCCATCGCGGCGATCGTCGCCGCATCCGATGCTCCGGTGCGCTGCTCGATCTTAAGCGGACCGGCGAAGGCGGTCTCCATCGGCACCTGCTGGTCAAGGAGCATGCCTACGAGCAGAGCGAGCGGGTTATCGGTGAGGAGTTCGTCGGCGGCGGTGTCTCCGGTGATGTGAAGGGCCATGCGTCCAGTCTCGCACCGAACGTGATCCCCGCGCTGACTGAGTGGTACCATATTCAGGTACAAGTTCTGGGAGGTTCCGCTATGTCCATCACTGCAAGCGAAGCTCGCAAGACGCTTTTCCCGCTGATCGAGCGGATCAACGCTGATCGGGATGCGGTAGAGATCGTGTCGCGCAAGGGCAATGCCGTCCTGATGCCTGCGGACGAGTATGCCGCGTGGCAGGAGACGGCGTACCTGTTCCGGTCGCCCGCGAACGCTCGCCGACTGCTCGACGCCTACGAGCGAGCGCGAGCCGGCAAGGTCGAGGAGCACGAACTCGACCGAGACGAATGATGCGTCTCGTCTGGGACAGTTCCGCCTGGGAAGACTACAAGCATTGGCAGACCGCCGACCGACGACTGGTGAAGCGGATCAACACGCTCATCGATGCCTGTCTGCGTGAACCGTTTGAAGGCATCGGCAAACCTGAGCAGTTGAAGTACGGCGCGCAGGGGGCGTGGTCGCGACGCATCACCGAAGAACACCGCCTCGTCTACCTCGTCGATGGAGATGACCTCATCGTTCTTCAGGCGCGCTACCACTACTGAACTGCGATGGCTTCGATCTCGACCAGTTGATTCTCATAGTCCAGCACGGTGACGCCCAGCAGGGTGCTGGGCACATCGTGATCACCGAACGCGTCGTGGACGACATCCCACGCCGCACCGAGATCCGACCGTTGCGCAGATGCGACCAGCACCCGGGTGCTTACGACGTCTCGCAACGATGAACCAGGCGCGCCCCGCTCTCCACGACCGCTCCGTACGCACACGGAGCATCGCTGAGCTCGGTAGATCGAATGAGGCGGATGGGCGAAGTCATTTGCCCATCATCTCGCATCCACCATTAGCAACTTGCACCCATTGACTGTGCACGTGGTTAGCGCACACGCTGGTCGAGCAGCATCCCTACGAGCAGCGCGAGCGGGTTGTTCGTGAGGAGTTCGTCGGCGGCGGTGTCTCCGGTGATGTCAAGGACCACGAGTCGCATCTTCGCACTGCGCGATGCCGTTGGAGTAGAAGCACGTGGCTCGTGATTCACGACGGTGCGCCGGACCGGTTCCTGCCTTCAGGGACGGGATGTGTGCGGACGCACTCCGTCAGCGATAGACCTCGCGACGGTGAGCGACACGAAGCACGAGGATCACAAGTTCTTCGTCGACCACGTCGTAGATGACGCGGTAGTCGCCGATACGAATGCGCATCTCACCTGCGCCGCCCTTGAGTTGTTTGCACCCAGGCGGGCGCGGGTCCTCGGCAAGGAGATCGACGGCCTGAAGAATACGTCGCGCAATCGCGCGGTCGAGCCTGCGCAGCGATTTGAGCGCTGACTGCGCATAAGCGATCTCGTACCGCACGGGCGGTGGTTATAGACCGAACTCGGTCATCACATCCGTGTGAGATACGCGAGGCGCGGTCTCGTTGCGAGCGGCTTCCGCAGCACGCACGTCAGCCTGGTGCTCCAGCGCTTCTATGGCTCGATCGTAGAAGTCTGCCGAGACGACGACTGCCCGACGTCCGACGCCACGAGAGGTGATCTCGACAGGCTCACGCTGCGCTGCAGCGATGTAGTCGCTCTGACGCGCGCGGAATTCGGAGAGGGTGATCGACGTCATGGCTCGATAGTACAACTTGTACAAGATGCACACAAGGAATGGATGTCTCTGCTACATGGATAGTCCATCTGATGGTCGAGCGGATCAACGCTGATAGTGATGCGGTGGAGTTACCTGTTCCGGTCGCCCGCGAACGCTCGTCGACTGCTCCACGCCTACGAGCGAGCGCGAGCGGGCGAAGTCAAGGAGCATGAACTCGACCGAGACGAATGATGCGTCTCGTCTGGGACAGGTCTGCTCGGGAGGACTATGTGCACGGGCAGACCGCCGACCGGCGAGTGCTCAAACGCATCAACACCTTGATCGACGCATGCCTGCGTGATCCATATGAGGGCATCGGCAAGCGTGAGCAACTGAAGTACGGCGCCCAGGGTGCCTGGTCGCGACGCATCACCGAGGAGCATCGCCTCGTCTATCTCGTCGACCGTAATGACTTCATCGCGCTGCAGGCGCGCTACCACTACTGAACTGCGACGGCGTCGATCTCGACCAGTTGATTCTCATAGCCGAGCACGGTGACGCCCAGCAGGGTGCTGGGCACATCGTGATCACCGAACGCGTCGTGGACGACATCCCACGCCGCACCGAGATCCGACCGTTGCGCAGATGCGACCAACACCCGGGTGCTCACTCCACAACCGCTCCGTAGGCATACGGAGCATCGCTGAGCTCGGTAGATCGAATGAGGCGGATGGGCGAAGTCATTCGCCCATCGTCTCGCGTCCACCATGAGCAACGTGCATGCCCACGAGGAGCGCACGCGGAAGGTGCGCGACTAGATTGTCAGGATGAAGAGAGTTCTCCCGTTCCTCACTGCCGCCGTGATCACGGGGGGAGTGATGGTGGCGCTGTCGTTCTTCATCCCCGACTCGACGCAGGCACGGGGGACCCTGTGCACTGGGCTCATCGCCGCCGTGGTCATCGCAGCGATTCCGATCTACGACATCGATTCGTGGTCGCTCGGCAAGCGTTCGCTGGTGCACTTCCTCGTCATGGCGGTGACCGTATTCCCGCTCCTGTTGCTCTCCGCATGGTTCAGTCTTCCGATCGCCGTCGTTGTCTTTCTGATCGTCGGGATCGTTGGGTGGACGGTCGGATACCTCATCAACCGCATCCAGCAGAAGAAGACGGTCGGCTCCGAACTCACCTAGACGCGAGCGGAGGCCCCAGGTTCAATACCCCATAGCGTCTAGCCCGCCAGCGTAACGTCTCGCCGCAGTCGCCTCTGTCACGCGATATCATCGTGATATGGGTGAATCGTTGCGGGAGCTGCGTGAGCGCGCCGGACTCAGTCAGGTGCAGCTCGCGGCGCGCAGTGGCGTCGCGCAACCCAATATCGCCGCGTATGAGTCCGGCCGCCGTAATCCGTCGGATGCCATGATCGATCGCTTGCGGTCGGCCATGCGTCCGCTGCCGCATGAAGCGCTCGAACAGCACCGTGACGAACTCAAGGCGCTGGCGGCGGAGTTCGGACTCGGCAACGTTCGCATCTTCGGATCTGCAGGGCAGGGTACGGACAATGCGTCGAGCGACCTCGATATCCTCGTCACCCGCTCACCGAACGTCGGTCTGCTGACGATCGCGGAGTTCACGATCGCGGCCGAACGGCTACTCGGGGTCCCTGTCGATGTGGTCACGGATGGTGGACTGCCGGAGGGGCATCCGATCCTGCGGTCAGCGGTGGCTGCGTGAACGATCGGGATTCGCGAGCGCTGCGGGAGATCGTGCGGCTGTGCGATAACGGCATCCGACTCGCCGCACGAGGCCGCGACTGGTACCGGGCCGACGCGCTGAATACCCCGGGGCTCGCCGCCGAATCGATCATCATCAAGATCGGCGAGAACGTCGCACGATTGAGTGACGAAGCGATCGCTGCGCATCCGCAGGTGCCGTGGTCGAGCATCAAGCGCATGCGCGACCGTCTCGCACATCATTACGAGGCCACGGACTACGATGCGGTGTGGGATACCCTCAACGTCGATCTGCCCCGCGTGCGCGCTGTCGTCGAGTCGCTCCTCGCCGACGCACCTGGTGACTGAGTTCGGATGCTTCGACATCCGCCCCTGACTTCGGAGAAGTGCAGGAACTTCGGACCAGATCCCGGAATCTCTCCGAGCCAAGCGCGATTCTCCGCGCGAAGCGCCCGGCGCCGCAGCGAGCGAAGCGCGCCAGGGCAGGGAACAGCCGCGTGACTCAGGCGATGTCGGATGCCGCGGCGTCGGCCTCGTCGATCGACAGTCCGTAGACGGTGTCGAGGGCCGCGATGAACTCATCCGCACGGCCGTCGGCGGCGAGCTCGTGCGCACGTGCGGTCGGCGCGTGCGTGAGCACTCCGCCCAGGTGGCGCAGTGCCTCTTCGATCTTGCCGTCTGCGTCGCCTCGGCGGCGGGCGCGCTCGATCTCGCGCTCGAGCAGTGCGAACATGTGCGAGCGGAAGGCGACGACGGCAGGCGTGACGCTCTGCTGATCGCCGACCAGGTTGAAGGTGTCGGCGGCTTCGCGCACGACTGAGCGCGCCGCATCCGTCGCCTGCAGCTCTTCGAGCGGAGCATGCAGGCGGATGGTGTCGAGGTCGAGCAGCGCGATGCCCTCGAGGTTCGCGACGGCGGGGTCGACGTTGCGCGGCATCCCCAGGTCGATCACGAGCTGCGATGCGGCGGAAGGGGCGCCCATCGGGCAGCCGCCGGCGACCGGTGCGGCCGGCGCCTGCAGGTGCTGCGGGCCGAGCACGGGTTCTTCGGCGGCGTTGGTGCACGTGATCAGCAGGCTCGATCCCGTCGCCACCCGCGCGTAATCGGCCTCGGCGACAGCGGTGATGTCGTGCTTCTTCGCGAAGAGCTCCGCGCGGCCGGAGGGCGAGTGCACCGAGATGTTCGTCGCGCCGCGCTCGCGCAGCGTCGCCAATGTCACTGCGGCGTAGGCGCCGGTGCCGACCAGCAGCACCCGCTCAGCCGACCAGTCGGCGATGCGGCTGTCGGCGAGTTCGAGCGCGAGTCGCACGAGAGACCTGCCGGCGCGACCGATCGCGGTGACGTTCTTGACCTTGCGCTGGGCCTGGCTCGCCCGCTGGAACAGTCGCTCGAGGTCGGGGGAGGCGGTGCCCTCTTCGTGGGCGGTCTTCAGCGCACGGCGCACCTGCCCGGCGATCTCGCCTTCGCCGGGGACGACCGATTCCAGACCGGATGCCACGGCGAAGAGGTGCTCGGCGACGCGGCGCCCCGAGTGCACGACGTAGGCGCCGTCGAGTTCGGATGCCGGGATGCCCGCAGCCTGCTCGATCGCCTCGAGCACGGCTTCGACTCCAACGGCACCGGCCGCGGTCACCGGCTCATCGACCTCGATGTACGCCTCGAAGCGGTTGCAGGTGGAGAGCACGACGGCCCCCTGCACGCACGGCGCGATGCGCAGAAGGTTCGGCGCGACGTCGTCAGGGGTACGGCTCAGTCGTTCGAGCATGTCGAAGGAGGCGGTCTTGTGACTCGCCGTCACACACAGCAGCACCACACCAGTCTACGCGAGGTCGCAGAGAGAGCCGCTCGACCCATTGACGAGAGGTGCTACGGTCGTCTCAGTAGAGCACGGGAGTCCGGTGAGCCGGGCTGAGAGGGAGTAATCGAACTCCGACCGTTGAACCTGATCTGGATCATGCCAGCGCAGGGAGCAACAGCGACGCCGCGTCCGGGATCATCCGATTCCGGTCGTGTCTTCCGTGCCCGCCGACGCACGGAGGACACATGTCACATCTCACCCTTGTCGACGAGCGCACGCTGCTGCAGTCGGACCCGTTGCGGTTCGGCGTCGGCGCCAGGATCACGGTCGCCGTGATGAGCGATCGCTTCGCCGATGTCATCCTCGGCGCGCTCGCCGCGGTCGATGTATCAGGGCTCACGCTCGAGACCGGCGACGTCAGCACATTCGTCGGCGGCGCCGAAGACGACCTGCTGCGCTATCTGACCGATCTCTCCACGGCGATCTCGGAATCGGGCGAGCACGCGTCGATCTCCGTGCTGCTGTCGCGGGGATGCCCCGGCGAGGCCGCGTGCGCGCTGCCGGGCGGTGCGGGGCCGCGCGCTATCGAGACACCAGAGGGCCGCGACACCGGCTGGTACGCCACCGCGGAGTGGGCGCTGTATCCGCTCGCCGACGATGTCGCCGCGGGCGTCGAGCCCGATCACATGCGCGACATCTACGCGGCCATCGATCTCGCCAAGAGCAATGGCACGTTCCGCGGATCCGCGCATTTCGTGACGCGCCTCGAAGGCGACCTCGGACGCATCCTCGAGACAGCCGTCGCGGGCTGGACCCTCGTCGGCCGCAGCGTGCAGCACGTCACCAGTCACCTGACCATCTCGGTCAACAGCCCGAGCCACGCGAATGTCTGAGCCCGCGCGCACGCAGCGGCGCACCCTGGAGCTCAAGGACATCGTGCTGATGGTCATGCTCGGCGTGGTCTTCGGCTTCCTCTACTGGGCGATGGTCCAGGCATGGAATCTGCTCGCCGTGCTGATGGGGCCGGCAGGCGACCTCGCCCAGCACGTGCTCTTCGGAGGCTGGCTGCTCGTCGCCCCGATCGCGACGGCGATCATCCGCCGTCCGTTCGTCGGCATCATCGCCGAGATCCTCGCCGCAGTCATCGAGGTCATCTTCCTCGGCTCGCCCGTCGGGCCGATGCTGCTGATCGCGGCGGCACTGCAGGGCATCGGGTGCGAGCTGCCCTTCGCTCTGACGCGCTATCGCCGATACGGCTGGCTCGTGTTCGCCGCATCCGGGCTCCTCGGCGCCGCGTTCGTGTTCTTCTTCACGGGGTTCCGTGCCGGATGGTACGGCCAGGACATCCTGCTGCTGCGACTCGGCATCCAGCTGCTGTCGGGAATCGTGCTCGGCGGACTGCTGGCCAAGGTGATCGTCGATGCGCTGCGGCGCACCGGAGTGCTCGATGGATTCGCGATCGTCCGCGACGCACTGCCTCCTGCCGCGGGGCGGACGGCCGAGCTCGCCGCGGGTCGTCCGGCGTGACGATGAGTGCTGCGGCCCCGTCCGTCATCGATGCACGGGGCATCTCGGCGCGGTTCCTCTCCGGCGGTGGCGCTGATGGCGCCGCCGCCGGGGTCGGCCCTCTCGATCTCGCGATCTCCGCGGGGGAGCACCTGCTGGTGATCGGACCTTCGGGCTGCGGGAAGTCCACTCTGCTGCGGATGCTGCAGGGCGCGATCCCGCAGGCCGTGCACGCCGAGGCATCCGGTCGGGTGATCGTCGCCGGGCGCGACGTGCAGGCCAGCCCGCTCGCGCACCAGGTCGAGATCATCGGCGTCGTCGCGCAGGATCCGGCGAGCGGCGTCTGCCTGCCCGACGTCGACGACGAGGTGGCGTTCCCCCTCGAGAATCTCGGCGTCGAACCCGATGTCATCGCTCATGAGGTGGCCATCGCGCTCGCGCGGGTCGGCGCGCGCGGACTGCGCGGTCGCGATACGAGCGCCCTGTCCGGAGGAGAGGCGCAGCGCGTCGCCCTGGCCGCGGCGACCGCGACGCGCCCGCGGGTGCTCCTGCTCGATGAGCCGACCGCGATGCTCGACGCCGATGGCATCGCCGCGGTGCGGCACGCGCTGGGCGAGCTCAGCCGTTCGGCCGAGGTCGCCTGCGTGCTCGTGGAGCACCGACTCGACGAGTTCGCCGACAGCGGGGCTGGTGACGGCGCTCGCGTCGATGAAGGCACGGGCCTGCCCGAACGATGGCTCGTCCTCGCCCGGGACGGCACGGTGCTCTTCGACGGGCGTGCGGCGGAGATGACCGAACAGGTCGCACGACGGCTGCTCGCAGAGGGGTGCTGGTTGCCGCTGGAGCGGGAGCTGTTCGCGCTGACCGGCATCCAGGGCGGCCTGGACGACGAGCGCGTCGCCGCATTCGTGCGCGATCTGGGAGCGGGGGCACCGCCAGATCGCCCCGCGTCCCCGCACGAGACGCTGGCACTCAGCGCCCGCGGGATCGATGTCGTGCCCGCTGGTGCCGCGCGGCATGCGACGGTTGAACCGGTGCTGCGCGATGTCACGCTCGAGCTGCGCACCGGAGAGGTGGTGGCGCTCGTCGGCGCCAACGGCGGGGGCAAATCGAGCCTCCTGCATGCTCTCGCGGGCGTCGCCCCCGTTTGTGTCGGCGAGATCTCGGGGCCGCGCGCGGGGCTCGTGTTCCAGAACCCGGAGCACCAGTTCAGCGCGCACACGGTGCGCGACGAGGTCGCGTACGGGTTGGACGCCGATGCGGTGCCGCACGTGCCGGCTCTGCTCGAGCGCTTCGATCTCGTGGAGCTCTCCCGTCGTAATCCGCACACCCTCTCGGGCGGTCAGAAGCGCCGGTTGAGCCTGGCGGCGATGCTCGCCCACGACAGGCCGTTCCTGCTGGCGGATGAACCGGGGTTCGGTCTCGATCGGCACAGCTCCATCACGGCGATGCGCGCACTGCGCGATGCCGCAGGCGCCGGCCGCGGCATCCTGTTCTCCAGTCATGATCTGCGCGCGGTGGCGACCTATGCCGATCGTGTCGTCGTGATCGCCGACGGGGGCATCGTGGCCGATACGACGCCGTGGGCGCTGCTGCGCGATCGCGAGCTGCTGGGCCGGGCGCGACTGCATCCGACCCGTCTGCTGCGCTGGCTGGCATCGCAGCAGGACGACGGATGCGGTTTCCGCGCGATCCTCGAGACGCTCGACGAGTGCGCCTTCGCCGGTGCGCCGCAGGTGATCACGGGATGAGGGAGCACGCGAAGGACTCGTGGCTCGCCGCTCGCAATCCGACGGTGAAGATCGGCGTGCTCACCGCGGTCTCGATCGCGGTGCTCTTCCTGGTCGAGCCGCTTCCGCTGCTGGTGCTCTACCTGGTGGCCCTCCCCGCCGTGCGGTGGAGCACGCGCATCCCCTGGCGGGTGCTGCTGCCGGCGCAGCTGCCGTTCGTGCTGTTCGGATTCGGAGTCCTCGTCGTCAACGCGCTGAGCCGCCCTGGCGTGCAGGCGTTCGACGCTCCGGTGCGCATCACCGTCGAAGGCCTCGTGTTCGGCACGGCACTCGCGCTGCGCGCCCTCGTCATCGGTCTGGGGGCGATCGCGTTCGTCGCCTCGACGCGGCCGAGAGAGATGATGATCAGCGCGGTGCAGCATGCGCGCGTTCCGCCGCGCTATGCATACGCGCTACTGGCAGGCCAGCGATCGCTGGAGGCGATGCCTCGCACGTGGGCGACGATCCGCGCCGCGCAGGCGGTCCGGGCTCCGCTGCGCCGTGACGGGCGCCCGCGCGAGACGGTGTCCGCGTTCGGTCGCGCGGCGTTCGCCCTGCTGGTCGGCACGATCCGCTCATCCGAACGCATCGCTCTGGCGCTGGAGTCGCGTGGGCTCGGTGATCGGCCGCGGACGCTGTGGCGTCCGGTGCCGATCGGCGGACTCGATGCGGTGCTGGCCGTCGTCGTCGGCGGGGCGTTCGTCGTGGTGGTCGTGGGCTGGCAGGTGCTTGCCTGAGGGTCAGTGCGAGGATGGAGTCATGCCTGAGACGAACGCCCCGCTGCTGCGCGCCCTCGCCGGAGACCGACCCGAGCACGTGCCCGTATGGTTCATGCGTCAGGCGGGCAGGTCCCTGCCGGAGTACCGCGAGCTCCGGGTCGGCACGCGGATGCTGGATGCCTGCCTGACTCCGGATCTCGCCGCGGAGATCACGCTGCAGCCGGTGCGCCGCCACGGCGTGGATGCGGCGGTGTTCTTCAGCGACATCGTGATCCCGCTGCGCCTCGCCGGAGTCGACGTCGTCATCGAACCAGGACGCGGTCCGGTGTTCGCCGAGCCCGTGCGCACCCGTGCCGATGTCGACCGCATCACCGCGATCGATCCGGAAGATCTCGACACCACGGCGATCGCCGACGCCGTGCGCATCGTCACCGCCGAACTCGGCGATACGCCGCTCATCGGCTTCGCCGGTGCTCCCTTCACCCTCGCGGCGTACCTCGTCGAAGGGGGGCCGTCGAAGGAGCACCTGCGCGCCCGCGCCATGATGCACACCGACCCCGAGGGCTGGGATCGCCTGGCCGGCTGGCTCGCACGCGTCTCTCGACGGTTCCTCGAGGCCCAGCGCGACGCCGGTGCCGCGACGGTGCAGCTCTTCGATTCGTGGGCGGGGTCGCTCAGCCCGGCGGACTACCGCCGTCATGTCGCCCCGCACTCGAAGGCTGCGGTCGCGGACATCGGCGTCCCGGTGATCCACTTCGGCGTCGGCACCGGTCCGTTCCTCGACGACATGCGGCTCGATGGCGCCGCATCTGCAGTCGGTGTCGACTGGCGTCAGCCGCTCGACGAGGCCGCCGGCATCCTCGGCCAGGGCGTCACGGTTCAGGGCAACATCGATCCTGCGATGCTGCAGGCGCCGTGGCCGGTGCTCGAGGCTCATGTCCGCGACGTCATCGAGCGCGGCCGTGCGGCCCGCGCGCACATCCTCAACCTCGGCCACGGCGTCCCGCCCGAGACCGATCCCGACCAGCTCACCCGCATCGTGGAGCTCGCGCATGGCCTCTGATCGAACCGAAGCGAATCCCGCCGAGCTCGCCGCCCGCGCGGCGCACCGCCATGTCGTCGTCGTGGGTGGCGGCATCGGTGGCCTGGTCGCTGCCCGTGAATGCGCGAAAGTCGGCATGCGGGTCACTGTTCTCGAGGCGCAGGATGAGCTCGGCGGCGCGATCCGCCGAGCCGATCTCGATGGTGTGAGTGTGGATGCCGGTGCCGAGAGCTACGCCACCCGCGGCGGACACGTGCGAAAGCTGATCGCCGAACTCGGTCTTGCAGATCGCGTCGTCACTCCGAATCCCGTGGGTGCGTGGCTCGTCGGCGCTCCGGGGGTGGGTGCCGCACCGCTGCCGAAAGGCGGCGTCCTCGGCATCCCGGCGAATCCGTTCGCCGACGACGTGCGCCGCATCATCGGCTGGGGCGGCGCGTGGCGCGCCTATCTCGACCGGCTGCGCCCGCCGCTCACCATCGGCCAGGAGCGCAGCCTCGGCACGCTCGTCGCGAAGCGGATGGGTACGAAGGTGCGCGACCTGCTCGTCGCCCCCGTCACGGCCGGCGTCTACTCGGCGAACCCGGATGACGTCGACACCGAGGTCGCGGCCCCTGGGCTCAACGAGGCGCTCACCCGCACCGGATCGCTGTCCGGCGGGGTCGGGCAGCTGCTCGTAGATCGAGCAGACCGGGCCGACCGGGCGAAGAAGGCCCCGGGTTCGGCGGTCGAGGCGCTCGCCGGCGGGATGAGCGTTCTCATCGACGCGCTCGCCGCCGATCTCGACGAGCTCGGTGCGGTCGTGCGCACGGGTGTCGCGGTCGAGACGCTCGCCCGAGAGGGCGAGGGATGGGTCGTGTCGTTCCCCGTCGCATCCGAAGAAGAGCAGCACGATGCCGCGGCGGAGCAGATCATCGAGACGCTCGACGCGGATGCCGTGATCATCGCTACGGCCGAACCCGGTGCCCGCGCGCTTCTCGCGGGCCACGTCAGCGGGCTCGGCACCCCTGGCCAGGCGCCGGAGATCGAGATCGTCAGCCTCCTGCTCGACGCCCCTGTGCTGGATGCCGCGCCGCGCGGCACCGGCGTTCTCACGGTCCCCGGAAGCCACACCGCGAAGGCTCTCACCCATGCCACCGCCAAGTGGGGATGGCTGCGCGAGGCGACGGGGGGCCGTCACGTCGTGCGCGTCTCGTTCGGGGCGCAGGGCGAGCCTGCGGCGACGGCCTCTCTCGACGAGGATGCCGCCGCGCGGTCGGCGTTGAGCGAGGCATCCGCTCTGCTCGGCGTCGATCTGCCCGCATCGGCGCTCGTCGCCTCGCATCGCAGCCGCTTCACGCAGTCGCAGCCGGCGTCGCTGATCGGTGCGGCCGACCGGCGCCGTGCCGTGCGAGCCGCGGTGCGCAAGACAGCCGGGATCGGCGTCGTCGGCGCCTGGCTCTCGGGAACCGGGCTCGCGCAGGTCATCCCGGATGCGACCGAAGAAGCGGATCGGCTCCGCCGCACCCTGCTCTGGGGCGACGAGATGTCAACCCCCTGACGTATTGATGCCGATTTCGGCATATGGCGTTACGCTGGAGCCCTGGCCGACGGCACCACTGCCTGCGGCTCGACCGGAACAACGTGAGGAGACCCCATGAAGGGGAGGATCGGACTCGTCGTCGGACTCGGCGTCGGATACGTGCTCGGAACACGCGCCGGGCGCGAGCGCTATGAGCAGATCAAGACGCAGTGGCTGAAGCTGTGGCACACCGATCCGGTGCAGAACCAGGTCATCAAGGCCAAGGCGTTCGTGGGGGCGAAGGCCTCAGCGGTGCCCGGTGCGATCTGGACCGGCGTCGTGAAGGTCGCCAAGGCGGCCGGCGACGGACGCACCCCGGGCGAGAAGCTCGACTCCGCGATCGCGACGGGCAAGAAGGCGGTCGATCACGTCGAGGACGCCGTCGAAGACGCGGTCGATGCCGCGAAGAAGGCGGCGCCGACCGCGAAGAGCGCATCCCGAGCATCGAGCTCGACCAAGCGGACCACGACGAAGTCCACGACGACCCGGTCAACTGCCGCGAAGAGCTCTTCGACGGGGTCGGCGAACAAGACGAACGGAAATTAGCATGGTCCGCGGATATCGTGACCGCGCCGACGACAGTCTCCTGACGCTGCTCGGCGATCTCCCCGAACTCGTCACCAAGCTGGTCAAGGCCGAGATCGACGCCGCGAAGGCGTGGGTCTCGCGCACCGCGAAAGACGCCGGGATCGGCAGCGTCTGGTTCGTGATCGCGCTGTTCTTCCTGTTCTGGCTCGTGCCGATGATCCTGGTCTTCGCCGTCGCCGGGCTCTCGTCGTGGTGGCCGGTGTGGCTCTCGGCGCTCGCCGTTCTCGGACTCCTGCTCGTGTGCGTGCTCGTGTGCGTGCTGCTGGGGGCGCTGAAGTTCCGCAAGGTGCTCAAGAGAGAGAACCCAGGCCAGGCTGTGGCCACCGACGTTCGAATCGTGAAGGAGGCCGGCAATGAGCACGTCTGATCCTGCTCTGCCCCGCACCGCTGTTCCCGCCGGGATCACCGACCCGGTGGCATCCGCCCGTGCCGAGCTGAAGGCCGCGCTCGCCGCGATCGAGATCAAGGGCAACGTGCCGCGTCGTGTCGAGAAGGCGTCCGAGCGCGCCATCGCGAAGTCGCGCGCTTTCGCCGACCGCAATCCTGCAGGCGCCATGGCGGCGGCCGCCGGTATCGCCGCGGTCGCCGGCGGACTCGTCTGGGCGATCGCCCGCGCCATCGCGCGCTGATCCTTCGAGGCTCAGGAACCGGGCTCGCATTCGCCCCTTTCGTCGGAAAGGGGCAGACTGGGAGAATGTCCGATGCGAGTGAACAGAACCCGTCCGGTTTCACCCTCTGGGCCGTCTGGCGACGCAATCCCGATGCGCCCGTCGCCGAGACGGATGCCACCGAGCTTGAGACGATCGTCGGCCACATCGAGGACTCCGGCATCAGTGTGCGGGGCTTCTACGATGTCTCCGGCCTGAAGGCCGACGCCGACCTGATGGTCTGGTTGCACGGCCCGACCGCTGAGGGCCTGCAGAAGGCGCTTCGGCGCATGCGCCGCACCGAGCTGCTGCGCTCGCTGCTCCCGGTGTGGAACGTCATGGGCACGCACCGCGATGCCGAGTTCAACCGCGCTCATGTGCCCGGATTCCTGCGCGGTATCGAGCCGAAGGGCTGGCTGTGCCTGTACCCCTTCGTCCGCACGCCGGACTGGTACCTGATCGACGAGGCGGAGCGCCGCAAGATGCTCGCCGACCACGGCCGCAAGGGTGCCGCGTTCACTGGTGTCATCGCCAACACCGTCGCCGCGTTCGCCCTGGGTGACTACGAGTGGCTGCTTCCGCTCGAAGCCGATGACCCCACTGAGCTCGTCGACCTGATGCGCGACCTGCGCTACACCGATGCGCGGCGCTACGTGAAAGAAGAGGTGCCGTTCTACACGGGGCGCCGGTTGCGCTTCGACGAGATCGCGGACGTGCTGCAGTAAGTGGCGATGTCGACTCCCATCCGTCTCGGCACGCGCCGGAGCGCTCTGGCCCAGGCGCAGTCCGGGCACGTCGCAGCGGCTCTCGAGAAGATCTCGGGACGCCGGGTCGAACTCGTCCCGATCGTCTCGGAGGGCGATACCAACAGGGCATCGCTCTCGGAGATCGGCGGGCTCGGCATCTTCGCCACCCGGTTGCGCGAAGCGCTGCTGGGCGGCGAATGCGACATCCTCGTCCACTCGCTCAAAGACCTGCCGACCGCCATCCCCGACGGCCTCGTGATCGCGGCGACTCCGGTGCGCGAAGACGCCCGCGACGTCGTGATCACGCGCAGCGGCATCCCGCTGCACGCCCTCGGCGCAGGCGCGAAGGTCGGCACCGGTTCGCCGCGGCGCATCGCCCAGGTGCGCCTGCGCGCCCCTGGTGCAGAGGTCGTCGACATCCGCGGCAACGTCGACTCCCGTCTGGCCCGTGTCGAATCGGGTGAGCTGGATGCCGTGATCCTCGCCGCCGCCGGGCTCTCGCGACTCGGGTCCGAGACCGCGCTGGAGCGCGAGGAGCTGGGGCTCGCCGAGTGGCCGACCGCGCCGGGGCAGGGTTCGCTCGCCGTCGAGACGACGGCGGATGCGGCATCCGATCTGCGGGCGGCGCTCGCCGCTCTCGACGATGCGCGCACGCGTTCTGCGATCACGGTCGAGCGCGCGATCCTCGAAGGACTCGATGCCGGATGCCAGGCGCCGATGGCGGCGCACGCCGAGGTGATCGGCGACTCCGTGCGGGTGCGCACTATCGTGTACGACCCCGCCGGAGACCGGCGGATCGGCCTCGACGTCACTGAATCCCTGAACGGGGGGTATATTCGTGGGAACGGCAGTGGCAACGATGCGGATGCTGCCGATGGTGCGGACCCGAATCACGCAGCGCGCGAGATCGGACTTTCTGTCGCCCGTCGGCTGCTCGAACAAGGGGCGGCCGAACTCGTACCCCGAGAGCAACCCTGATGACCAGCACACCCGAATCGAAGCATGAGAAGCCGTTGACCGGCTGGCGCGTCCTCGTCCCGCGAGGAGGCCCGTGGGGCGACGGCGTCGCGGCGTCGTTGCGCGCCCAGGGCGCCATCCCCGTGGTCGCGCCGTTGATCAACTTCGGGCCGACCACCGACCAGGCGGCGCTCGACGATGCACTCGAGAAGCTCGCAGCCGGAGCATTCGACTGGCTCACCGTCACCAGCGCCACCACCGTCGATGTGCTCTTCGCGCATCGTGCCGTCGTGCCGAAGTCGACGAAGATCGCCGCGGTCGGCGAGACCACGGCTGCGGCCCTCCAGGCAGTGGGCTACGAGGTCGCACTCGTTCCGGATCGCGACAACTCGGCCGCGGGCATGGCAGAGCAGCTCACGGCGCTCGAGCCGGAGCCCCGCCGCATCCTCACGCTGCGCAGCGAGATCGCCAAGCCCGTGCTGACGCGCTCGCTGATCGCTGCCGGGCACGACGTGTCGAGCATCGTCGCCTATCGCACGGTGGGCGTACCGGTGACCGATCGCATCCGCCGCGATGTCGACAGCGGTCGCATCAACGCCATCCTCATCACGAGCGGCTCGGTCGCGGAGCAGGTTCGCGAGCAGTTCCCCGAGATCCCCGACGGCACGCTTCTCGCCGCGATCGGTCCGCGTACGGCCAAGGACGCGCGAAAGGCCGGGCTTCCGATCACGGTCGTCGCCGACAAGCAGACGGTCGACGCGCTGATCGACGCGGTGTCGCTGTTCACCCTTCCGCACGCGGCCGACGAGTTCGCCCCGTGACCTTCCCCGCGATTCGGCCACGGCGTCTGCGTCAGTCTCCGGCGGTGCGGGCGCTGGCGCGCGAGACCTCGCTCTCGCCCCAGCACCTCGTGCTGCCGATGTTCGTGCGCGAGGGCATCACTGATCCGGTGTCGATCTCGTCGATGCCAGGAGTCGTTCAGCACACTCTCGATTCCCTGTGTCGCGCGGCGTCGGAGGCGGCTGAGGCCGGCGTCGGCGGCGTCATGCTGTTCGGCGTGCCAGCGGTGCGGGATGCGGTCGGCTCCGGTGCAGACGACCCGGACGGCATCCTGAACGTCGCCACGAGCGCCCTGGTGTCCGAGGTCGGCGATGCCCTGGTCGTGCAGACCGACCTGTGCCTCGACGAGTTCACCGACCACGGGCACTGCGGGGTGCTCGCCGCCGATGGCTCGGTCGATAACGATGCGACCCTCGAACGGTACGTGTCGATGGCATTGGCGCAGGCGCGCGCAGGCTCCCATCTGCTGGGCCTCTCCGGAATGATGGACGGCCAGGTCGCCGCCATCCGCCGCGGACTCGATGCCGAGGGGTTCACCGGCACCCTCCTGCTCGGGTACGCCGCCAAGTACGCCAGCGCGTTCTACGGTCCGTTCCGCGAGGCGGTCGACTCGCAGCTGCAGGGAGACCGCCGCACGTACCAGCTCGATCCGGGCAACCGTCGTGAAGGCATCCGAGAGGCGCTGATCGACGAGGCCGAGGGGGCGGATGTCGTCGTGGTGAAGCCGGCGATGAGCTTCCTCGACGTGCTCCGCGAGGTGCGCGACGCCGTGCAGGTGCCGGTGTGGGCCTATCAGATCTCCGGTGAGTACGCGATGATCGAGGCGGCGGCGGCCAACGGCTGGATCGACCGGCGCGGAGCCGTGCTCGAGTCGTTGCTGTCGATCCGTCGCGCCGGTGCCGACGCGGTGCTGACGTACTGGGCGACTGAAGCCGCCGACTGGCTCCGCAAGGGCTGAGGAGGCACCATGACTGATCGCAACGATGAGCTGTTCGCCGCCGCGCGCGCTGTGACACCGGGCGGAGTGAACTCGCCCGTCCGGGCGTACGGCTCCGTCGGCGGGACGCCGCGGTTCCTCGCCTCCGCTCGCGGCGCGTACGTCACCGATGCCGCCGGCGATGAGTACGTCGACCTCGTCGCATCGTGGGGCCCGGCGCTGCTCGGACACGCGCATCCGGAAGTGGTCCGCGCCGTGCAGGATGCGGCGACCAGGGGTCTCTCGTTCGGCGCTCCGACCGAGGGCGAGGTCGCGCTCGCGCGCAAGATCACCGAGCGCGTCCGCCTGGGCGATCTCGCACCGATCGAGCGCGTGCGCCTGGTCTCCACCGGTACCGAGGCGACGATGACGGCGATCCGTCTCGCCCGCGGCGTGACCGGACGCGACCTGCTCGTGAAGTTCGCCGGGCATTATCACGGCCACTCCGACGGACTGCTCGCCGAAGCGGGCTCCGGCGTCGCGACGCTGGCGCTGCCCGGCTCGGCGGGGGTGCCTGCGCCGATCGCCGCGCAGACTCTCGTCATCGGCTACAACGACCGCGATGCTCTCGAGGCCGTGTTCGCCGAGCACGGCGACCGCATCGCCGCCGTCATCGTCGAGGCCGCATCAGCGAACATGGGGGTCGTCGCGCCCGACCCCGGCTTCAACCGCTTCATCGCCGACACTGCGCACGCGCACCGCGCACTCATGATCCTCGACGAGGTGCTCACCGGATTCCGCGTGCATCACGCCGGGTACTGGGCGCTGCAGGCCGCGACGGGCGAGGAGTATCTGCCCGACATCATCACGTTCGGCAAGGTCATCGGCGGCGGTATGCCGCTGGCAGCGCTCGGCGGTCGCGCCGAGGTCATGGATCAGCTCGCTCCGACCGGCCCTGTGTACCAGGCGGGCACCCTGTCGGGGAACCCGCTCTCGGTCGCGGCGGGCCGGGCCACGCTGCGCCTGGCGACCCCGGCGGTGTACGCCAGAGTGGATGCGGCTGCGGCACGAGTGGCCTCAGCACTCGACGCCGCCCTCACCGATGCCGGTGTCGTGCACGCGATTCCGCGCGCCGGCAACCTGTTCGGCGTGGCCTTCGCCGCCGAGGCACCGCGCACGTACGCCGAAGCCCAGGCGCAGGAGTCCTTCCGCTACGCGCCGTTCTTCCACTCCATGCGCGAGCAGGGTGTCGCGTTGCCGCCGAGCGTGTTCGAGGCCTGGTTCCTCACCGCGGCGCACGACGACGAGGCTCTCAGTCGCATCGAGGCTGCACTTCCCGCTGCGGCGCGCGCCGCAGCATCCGCCGTACGACCCGACTGATAACGCCCGCGTCCGCTTCGCGCCCCGTATCCCCTTCGCGCCCCGCATAACTCCGGAGGTTCTTGAGGATTCGGGTGTCGCTGGGTGCTGCAGCGGTGTCGACGCGGAGTTCCTCCGGAGTTATGCGGCCGCGCGACCACCTGAGCAACCGCACAAAGCGATTGTTGCGGTCCTGTGAGGAAGTCGCAGTCAGTTCGCAGGTCGACGCTGGCAGACTGGAGCAATGGTCACCCTGCTCCTGGATCAGACTCAGCTCGAAGTCGTGCTGTCTCCGGTAGAGCGCGCGGCGGCGTTCCACCGTGAGAACCTCCGGATCGCCCGCGAGACGATCACCAAGGTGCAGCTCACCGGCGACGCGTGGACCTGGCTGCGCGGGGTGTCCAGTCACGGAACGCACATTCCCGGCATCCTCGCCGCCGGCACATGGACAGCAGCGGCGACCACCGACTTCGTCCTGATCCGTCGTCGCCGACCCAGCGTCGTGATCGATCTCGACGGCGATGAGCAGTTCAACCGGCTGATCTTCACCACGAGGCACGGCCTCGCGCTCACGCAGGCGCTTCATCTCGACGTGTCGAGTGAGCCCCTCGACGTCGTGGAGATCACCGCGACCGCCCCGATCCCCGTGATCACGGGGCGTCAGCGACCGTCTATCCGGCCGCGCCCGGCCTGAGCTCAGTGCTGCTCGTCGTCGGCTTCGGCTGACGGGACGACGTCGATGGCACGCGTCGATTCGAGATCTTCTTCGGCCTGTTCGGCCTCTTCCGCTTCCTCTGCCTCGAGGACGGCTGCGGCGCTGTTCGGTTCGGTGGACGGATTCGCGAACAGGCTCGCGACGGCGGCGAGGTCGGAGAGACCGGGAAGGGGGCGGTCGTCCTCGGCCGCGTCCTTGCCGTCTGCCGCCGATTCGCTCGTCCCGTCCGGATCGTCGGTGGTCTCCTCGTGGGGCTCGGTCTCCGGTTCGGGATCGGCCTCTGGCTCGGGGGCGGCCGGCGCGGGCTCGTCGGTCTCCGACTCCGGTTCCGGCGCGGGCTCGAACGGCCCCGGCTCGGCAGGCTCCGCATCCGGCTCGACAGATTCTGCATCCGGCTCGAAGACAGCGGCCAGAGGGTCGGCCTCTGCATCCGGCAGCTCGAACAGTGCGGTCTCCGTGCTCACGGGTGCTGGCGGCACGTATCGATCGTGCACGAGGTCGAGGAAGACGTCTTCGAGCGTGGGTCCGCGCTGCTGCAGCGTGGTCAGTGCGATCCCGGCGCGCGCGGTGACGCTGCCGATGGATGCGGCATCGCTGCCGCGCACGGTGAGACCGGAGCGCAGGATCTCGAATTCGTACCCGGCGCCGTGCAGTGCATCTTGAAGCGCTGCACGGTTCGCGGCATCCACCACGACGGGTCCGGTGCGCGGATCTGCGAGGTCCTCCATGGTGCCGGCGAACTTCAACTCGCCATGCGCGATCACGAGGATCTCGTCGGCGATCTGCTCGACCTCGCTCAGCACGTGCGACGAGACGAGCACGGTGCGTCCTTCGTCTGCGAGACCGCGGATGAGCGTGCGCATCCAGCGGATGCCCTCGGGGTCGAGCCCGTTGGCGGGCTCGTCGAGCACCAGCACCCCAGGGTCGCCGATCAGGGCGGTGGCTGCGCTCAGTCGCTGGCGCATGCCGAGCGAGAGCGCGGCGATGCGCGTGTCGACGTCGTCGCCGAGACCGACGAACGAGATGAGCTCGCCGACGCGCGAGAGGGCGATGCCGTTCGCCTTGGCCGCTTGGATGAGGTGGCGCTCGACGGTGCGGCGCTGGCGGAAGCCCGGATCCTCGAGCATCGCGCCGATCACGCGGGCGGGGTTTCGCAGTTCGGCGTAGCGGGTGCCGCCGATCGTCGCCGTCCCGCTGGTGGGACGTTCGAGGCCGAGCAGCATCCGCAGCGTCGTCGTCTTGCCTGCACCGTTCGGTCCGAGGAATCCGGTCACGACGCCGGGTCGGACGCGCGCGGAGAGGTCGGACACGGCCGCGACGTCGCCGAAGCGCTTCGTCGCGTGGTCGAACTCGATCAGCTGTCCGTCTGGCATTCGCTGCCTTTCATGCATGGGCGTTCTCTCCATCTTGCCGGAAAACACGCAGGATCTCGCGTTGGACGTGCGGACAAACACCAGAACAGGCCCATGTAACGTGGCTTTCGTGACTGACTTCGACACCGATGCCACGGTTCTCGTCCGCACCGAGGGATCGCTCGGTCGGCTCACGCTCAACAGACCGAAGGCGATCAACGCCCTCGACCTGGGCATGATCGAGCAGCTCGCTGCGGCTCTCGATGCCTGGCGCGACGACACCGATATCGACATCGTCCTCATCGACGGCGAGGGGGAGCGCGGCCTGTGCGCCGGCGGCGACGTGCGTGCGCTGTACGACCAGATCGTGAGCGGTCACGCGGAGAGGACCGCGGAGTTCTTCCGCGCCGAGTACGCGCTGAACCTGATGATCGCCGAGCACCCGAAACCGATCGTCGCGATCGCGGACGGCATCACGATGGGCGGCGGGATCGGGCTGGCGGGCCACGCCGCCATCCGTATCGTCACCGAGCGCAGTCGCCTGGCGATGCCGGAGACCCGCATCGGCTTCACTCCCGATGTCGGCGGCACGTATCTGCTCGGCCGTGCACCAGGGCGCCTCGGCGAGTACCTCGGTCTCACCGGTGCCACCATGTCGGCAGCGGATGCCGTGTACGCCGGTTTCGCCGATCACTGCGTCCCCTCGCAGCACCTCGACGAGCTCCGTGAGGCGCTGGGCAAGCGCGCTGATCCATCCAGTCCTTCTGAGCTGGTGCTGCTGTTCGACGAGACTCCGGAGCCGTCGGTGCTCGCGCACGAGCGCCGGTGGATCGACGAGGTCTTCTCGGCCGACAGCGTGGGCGAGATCGCGAAGCGACTCGCCCAGCGCTCCGAGGTCTCGGCATCCGCCATTGCGGTGGCGCTCGCCGAGGTCGGCCCGACCGCGCTCGCCGTCACGCTGGATGCCGTGCGCGAAGCGCGCGAAGGCGACCTGCGCGACGCGCTGATCGGCGAGTACCGCCGTGTGATGTGGTTCGCAGGCCATCACCCCGACCTCGCCGAGGGCATCAGGGCGCAACTGGTCGACAAGGACCGCTCGCCGAAATGGCGACCGGCGTCGATCGCGCAGCTGCCGCCGGATGCCGGAGCAGACGCGCGCGCATTCGTGCCGGAGATCGCCCTGTTCTGACGCGCTCGACGCTCGAAGTTTCTTGGACGGAGAGGAAGAATCCGCCTCCGATCTGCGAATCGTTCGCCCTGAGCGGATAATCCCTCCGGGGGATGTGCAATGTCCGTGGGGCATGGCACTCTATCTGTGGCCCGTTCGGCCCGTTCCCCAAAAGGACATCATTCATGCTCGGAAAGCTCCTCTTCCGCTATCTCTCGAAATACTGGCCGTTACTGGTCGGTGTGCTCGTGTTCCAGTTCGCCAGTGCGCTGGCCACGCTCTACCTCCCTCGCCTGAACGCCGACATCATCAACAAGGGCGTCGCGACCGCCGACACCGAGTACATCTGGCGCACCGGCGCATGGATGCTCGTGGTCTCACTCGGCCAGATCGTGTGCGCCGTCATCGCGACCTACTTCGCGGCGAAGGCCGCGATGAGCATCGGCCGCGACATCCGCGACGACGTGTTCGCCAGGGTGAGCGGCTTCTCCGAGCGCGAAGTGTCGCAGTTCGGCGCCGGCTCCCTCATCACCCGCAACACGAATGATGTGCAGCAGGTGCAGATGCTCGCGATGATGGGCGCGACGATGTTCGTCACCGCTCCACTGCTCGCCATCGGCGGCATCATCATGGCCGTGCAGCAGGACGTGGGGCTGAGCTGGTTGATCGGCATCTCGGTACCGGTGCTGCTCATCGCCGCGGTGCTCGTCATCGGCCGCATGGTGCCGCTGTTCCGCCGCAACCAGGGCAAGCTCGACGCCATCAACCGCATCATGCGCGAGCAACTCACCGGGGTGCGCGTCGTGCGCGCGTTCGTCCGCGAGGGCGTCGAAGAAGAGCGCTTCCGCGAGACCAACACCGACCTCATGGTCCTCGGGCGCAAGATCGGTTCGCTGTTCGTGCTGCTGTTCCCGCTGTTCATGCTGATCCTCAACGTCACCGTCGTCGGCGTGATCTGGTTCGGCGGTCTCGAGGTGCAGAACGGCAACGTCGAGGTCGGCACGCTGTTCGCGTTCATGCAGTACATCGGCCAGATCATGATGGGTGTGATCATGTCGAGCTTCATGGCGATGATGATCCCGCGCGCAGCCGTCTCGGCAGAGCGCGTCGGCGAGGTCCTCGACGCCGAGTCGAGCCTTGAGCGCCCGACTGACGGGGCGACCGACTTCCCCGTTCCCGGCACCGTGATGTTCGAGAACGTCGAGTTCACCTACCCCGGCGCCGAGTCTCCCGTGCTGAAGAACATCTCCTTCGGTGCAGAGCGCGGCGAGACCGTCGCGATCGTCGGGTCGACGGGGGCGGGCAAGACGACGCTGATCTCTCTCATCCCGCGGCTTTTCGACGTCACCGCCGGTATCGCCCGCGTGGGCGGAGTCGATGTGCGCGAAGCCGACATGGACACGCTGTGGAAGACGATCGGGCTCGTGCCGCAGCGCCCGTTCCTGTTCACGGGGACGATCGCCTCCAACCTCCGCTACGGCCGGTCGGACGCCACCGATGAAGAGCTCTGGCATGCGCTCGAGATCGCGCAGGCGAAAGACTTCGTCTCAGAGATGCCCGAAGGCCTCGAGACGCGCATCGCGCAGGGCGGAACCAATGTCTCCGGCGGCCAGCGCCAGCGACTGGCGATCGCCAGGGCACTGGTGCACCAGCCCGAGATCCTCGTCTTCGACGACTCGTTCTCGGCGCTCGATCTCACAACCGATGCCAGGCTCCGACAGGCGCTCTGGAGAGAACTTCCCGAGGTGACGAAGATCGTCGTCGCCCAACGCGTGTCCACGATCACTGATGCGGATCGCATCGTGGTCCTCGAAGGAGGAGAAATGGTCGGCGTCGGAACGCACGACGAACTCGTCGCGACCAACGAGACCTACCGGGAGATCGTCGAGTCGCAGCTGGGGGTTGACGCATGAGCTCGTCACTTCCCGAACCTTCTTCGTCGATCCCTGAGCCTGTCGAAGGGTCCCAGGTCGGTCCCACCGCGACTCTGACCGTCGACGAGCAGTACGAGGCCGAGCTCGCAGAAGCAGCGCGCCTCGACGGCGGCGGCTGGGACGCGCCCGCCGCGGGCAAGGCCGACAACTTCCGCCGCAGCTTCGGCCGGATGATCGGCCTGCTCAAGCCCTCGGCGGCATGGTTCGTGCTGGTCTCGTTCTTCGGAGCGATCGGCGTCGTGCTCACGGTCGCCGCCCCCAAGGTGCTCGGCGAGGCGACGAACCTCATCTACGAGGGCTTCATCTCGAAGCAGCTCGGCGACAACGGCGTACCCGCCGGAACGTCGCAGGAGCAGGTCGTCGAGATGCTGCGCTCGCAGGGGCAGGGCGACTTCGCGAACATGGTCGCCGCCTTCGACCACTTCCAGGTGGGCGCAGGCATCGATTTCGACCGGCTGCGCTGGGTGATCATCGCGGTGCTCGCGATCTATGTGGGCGCGGCACTGCTCAGCTGGCTGCAGGGCTATGTCATCAACGTCATCATGGTGCGCACCATGTGGCGGCTGCGTGAATCCGTCGAGGCCAAGATCAACCGCCTGCCGCTGTCGTACTTCGACAAGGTGCAGCGCGGTGAACTGATCTCGCGCGTCACGAACGACATCGACAACATCACCCAGACCATGCAGCAGTCGCTCTCGGGTGCGCTCACCTCGATACTCACCGTCATCGGCGTGCTGGTGATGATGTTCTCCATCTCGTGGCAGCTCGCGCTCGTCGCACTGGTCGCACTGCCCCTGATGGGTGTGATCTTCGGTGTGATCGGGCCGCGTTCGCAGAAGGCCTTCGGCATGCAGTGGCGCAAGGTCGGCCGCCTCAACGCCCGCGTCGAGGAGTCCTTCTCCGGTCACGCGCTGGTCAAGGTCTTCGGCCGCGAGCAGGAGGCGCTCGAGAGCTTCAAGGCAGAGAACGAAGAGCTGTACCAGGCGAGCTTCAAGGCGCAGTTCCTCTCGGGCATCATCATGCCGGCCATGACCTTCATCGGCAGCCTGACGTTCGTCGGCATCGCTGTGCTCGGCGGTCTCATGGTGGCCAGCGGTCAGTTGCGGCTCGGCGACGTGCAGGCGTTCATCCAGTACTCGCAGCAGTTCACGCAGCCGCTGTCCGAGCTCGGGGGAATGGCCGCCGTCGTGCAGTCCGGAACGGCATCGGCTGAGCGGGTGTTCGACTTCCTCGACGCCGACGAGCAGGAGCCCGACGCCGAAGACGCACCCTCGCTGCCCGACCCCGAGGTCGCCGGTCGCGGCGTCATCGAGTTCAAAGACGTGTCCTTCGCGTATACGCCCGATCGTCCGCTGATCAAGGACCTGTCGTTCCGGGTCGAGCCGGGGCAGACGGTTGCGATCGTCGGTCCGACCGGTGCGGGCAAGACCACGCTGGTCAACCTGATCATGCGCTTCTACGAGTTGAGCTCCGGCCGCATCCTCATCGACGGGCAGGACATCGCCGAGGTGACGCGCGAAGAGCTGCGCTCTCGCACGGGCATGGTGCTGCAGGATCCGTGGCTGTTCGCCGGATCGATCCTCGAGAACATTCGCTACGGCCGCGCCACCGCCACTGACGAAGAGGTGATCGAAGCCGCCACGGCGACCTACGTCGACCGCTTCGTGCACTCGCTCCCCGAAGGGTACGAGACGGTGCTCGACGAGGACGCCTCGAACGTGTCGGCGGGCGAGAGGCAGCTCATCACGATCGCCAGAGCGTTCGTGTCGCAGCCGTCGATCCTCATCCTCGATGAGGCGACCAGTGCCGTCGACACCCGCACCGAACTGCTGCTGCAGCACGCCATGGCAGCACTTCGGCAGGGTCGCACCTCTTTCGTGATCGCGCACCGGCTCTCCACGATCCGCGATGCCGACCTCATCCTGGTGATGGAGCACGGTGACATCGTTGAGAAGGGCTCGCACGACGAGCTCATCGCGGCGCACGGGGCGTACTGGCGGCTGTACCAGTCGCAGTTCGAGCAGGCGGCGACCGACATCGACGCCGAAGAGGCGATGACCGACTCCGTGCCGGTTGTCCCCGCCGGTGCGGCGGACGCCGGTGCGACCGGGCCCGGTGCGACCGAGCCCGGCGCGGCGGACGCAGGCGCATCCGAGTCCAGCGCATCCGAGCCCGGCGCATCCGAGCCCGGCGCGACCGAGAAGAGCTGAAGCGCGGCGGAAGCCGTCGAGCACTGACGAACACGGAACGGGCGGGTCGCTTCGGCGGCCCGCCCGTTCGGCGTTCGATGTTCGGGGCTACTCGCCCTGGGCTGTTCCGGCCTTCTTCGCGTCGATGCCCAGCAGCTCCATCGGGTGCGTCAGACGCCACCATGGGCTAGGGCCGTCGACATCGTCCGCCAGTGAAGCGTCGACGGTGACCGTGCCGATCGGGCCATCGACGGTGACGGCGCCGACGATCTCGCCATCGTCGCGCTCATCGTCCAGCGCGAGTGCGACGGCCGCCGTCGCGGCCGCGCCGTTCCACAGCACCACGCTGGCATCCTCGTCGGTGACGACGTCGACCTTCGTGCCCCACAGAGACGTCACCTCGCCGACGACAGTGCCCGCCGCTACCGCCGGCTGCAGTGCGTCGAGTGCCGCCTCGACCTGCGAGAACAGCGACCTCGTGACGGCGAGACGCTCATCGTTGTCGGCCTGATTCAGCACTGATGCGTACAGGTGCAGCGTCGTGTCGCCGATCGTGACGTCCTTCGCCGTGAGCAGCGACCATCCCACCAGCGTGCCGGTCTTGATGCCGACCACGCCAGGGTCGCTCAGCATCCCGTTCGTGTTCTCGACATAGCCGGCGCCGGGTATCTCCGCCCCCGCAGACCCGACGATCTCTGCGAACACGGGATTCTCCATGGCGCGCTCGCCGAGCCGCAGCAGCGCTTCCGGGGTGGCGACGTTCGCCTCCTCGAAGCCCGATGGGCTCAGGATCGTGATGTCGGAAAGCCCGCGATCGGCGAGCCAGATCGCCGCGGCATCAGCGAACTGCGCATCCGATCCCCAGATGTCGCGCGCCAGGCGATCGATGTAGTTGTTGGCGGAGCCGAGCAGAGTGCCCTGCAGCATCTGGTACTCGGTGAGCGTGCCGTCCACGGGCACGTCGAGAGCCGACTGGTCGGAGCGGAGGTAGTCCCAGTACTCCACGCTGTCGCTGTACGTGAAGGCGAACTCGGGCCCCGGCTCGCCGAGCTGAAGTGGCAGGCGGTCGAGCACCATCATGCTGCTGACGACCTTGGAGATGCTGGCGATGGATGCGGCATCCCCCGTGGATGCCGACGACGAGACACCCGCGATGCCCACCCCGGCACTGCCGGCCGTGGGCCAGGTGATCTCCGCGACAGCGGACGGGGTGGTCTCGACCTGACTGGATGCCACGGTCGGCGCCACCGCATCCAGCGGCCACAGCAGCATGGTCGCGCCGTAGGCGATCACGAGAGCCGCGAGGATCCCGACGGGCGGAATCCATCGTCCCGTCAGCATCGCAGGGCGCGCCTTCGCGCCGTCGAGGAGGTCGGGTGCCGACTCGCCCATCGTTATCGCATTGAGATCTGCGGGGAGCGTGGACTCCTCGACATCCGCGGTCTCGAGCCAGGTGAGGGCGGTCGCAGGGCGATCCGCGTCCGCCCACTGCGTGAGCGGGGCGGAGGTCTCGGTCTCGCCGGCGAGCGTGAGCGCTGCCAGTCCGGAATCGGTGACGGCGTCGTCCGGATCGATCAGCTGGCCGTCGGCGTCAGCGGGGGCGTCTGCGGTGTCCGGGCCCGGATCTGCGGCATCGGGATCTGCGACGGAGACGGCCGGAGAGGCAGCTGCGACATCGCTGAACGGCAGCGTCGGGGTGCGTGAGGCATCCGTCGTGCGGCCGCCTGCGCGCCGCGCGCGTCGGGTCGATCCGACGTGCGCGGGGGACTGGTCATCAGGGATCACCTGATCACGCTACCGAATAGCGGCGCGCAGCGAGCGAGGGCGCCACTGCCGCGATACCGGTAGGATCGTCTGCACAACCACGGGAGTCCGGGCATGCCGGGCTGAGAGGGAGCGAAAAGCGCTTCGACCGTCGAACCTGATCCGGGTCATGCCGGCGCAGGGAGGAGTTCAGATGAGCACGTCTACACGCACGCCCGAAGTCATCGCGCAGACCGCGCCGAGCCGCTGGCGCTGGCGCGTGGTCGACATCGTGGTCGCGGCCGTTCTCGGAGTCGCGATCGGCCTGGTGTTCTGGGGCTGGAACGTCGTCGGAGGCGCCTGGTTCGGCGCGGCGGATGCCGTCACCCCCGGCCTCGGCGGCATCGCCGTCGGCATCTGGCTCATCGGCGGCGTCGTCGGAGGGCTCGTGATCCGCAAACCAGGCGCCGCCTTCGTCGTGGAGGTCGTCGCGGCCATCGTCTCGATGCTGATCGGCAACGTCTGGGGCGTCTCGACGATCCTGTCCGGCATGGTGCAGGGATTCGGTGCCGAGATCATTTTCGCGCTGTTCTTCTACCGCCGGTTCGGCATCGTGGTCGCGGCCCTCGCGGGCGCCGGCGCCGGCATCGCCGCCTGGGTCTTCGAACTGTTCTACGGCAGCAGCCCGAACATCCTGAAGTCGGTCGAGTTCAACTCGATCTACCTCGTCTCGGTCATCGTCTCGGGCATCGTGCTCGCCGGCATCGTGGGGTGGCTGCTCGTGCGCGCCCTCGCCGCGACCGGCGCTCTCAACCGCTTCGCGGCCGGGCGAGAGCTCGTCCGCGAGGTCTGAGATGAACGGCATCTGAGATGAGTGCGGCCTTCCCGGCCCGCGTGCAGGCGACGGGCTGGGGCTGGCGGTACGCCGGGCGCAAGCGTCCGGCCACGAGCGACGTCAGCTTCACGATCGAGCCGGGGGAGCGCGTGCTGCTGCTCGGCGCATCCGGTGCCGGCAAGTCGACCCTGCTCGCGGGGCTCGCCGGGGTGCTCGGCGATGCCGACGAGGGCGAGCGAACAGGCTCGCTGCTCGTCGACGGCGCGGCTCCCGAGTCCCAGCGCGGCCGGACCGGACTGGTCATGCAGGACCCCGAGTCGGGGATCGTCCTCTCCAAGGTCGGTGACGACGTCGCGTTCGGATGCGAGAACCTCGGTGTTCCCGCATCCGAGATCCCCTCGCGAGTGGCGCAGGCGATGGATGCAGTGGGGCTCGATGTTCCGCTCCAGCGCCCGACCAAGGCGCTCTCCGGCGGACAGAAGCAGCGGCTCGTTCTCGCCGGAGTGCTCGCGATGCAGCCGGGACTGCTGCTGCTCGATGAGCCCACGGCGAATCTCGACCCCGACGGCGTCGCCGAGGTGCGCGCCAGCGTGGAGCGCGCGGTCGACGCCACCGGGGCGACCCTCGTGGTCGTCGAGCATCGCACCGCGGTGTGGGAAGACCTGATGACCCGGGTCATCGTGCTCGCCGCCGACGGCGGACTGCTCGCCGACGGTCCGCCCTCCCGGGTGTTCGCCGAGCACGGGCGCACGCTGGCGGATGCCGGGGTCTGGGTGCCCGGGCTCGACATCGATCTGCCGCACCTGCCGGCGGCATCCTCCGACGCGGCGCGAGTGCTCGCGGCATCCGGTCTCGCGATCGCCCGCGACCCGCGTGCGATCGTGCAGTCCGGGCTCGACGTGCACGTCCCCAGGGGGAGCGCCACCGTGGTCACCGGTCCCAACGGGGTGGGCAAATCCACGCTCGCCCTCACGCTCGCAGGCCTCATCCCCGAGCACACCGGTGTCATCGAATCGGCGGAAGCGCTGCGTGGGAAACGCGGACTGCGCCCGATCCAGTGGACATCGCGTGAGCTGCTGACCCGGATCGGCACGGTCTTCCAGGAGCCCGAGCACCAGTTCCTCACCCAGACGCTGCGCGACGAACTCGCCGTCGGTCCGAAGGCGCTCGGCTGGACGGCATCCCGCACGGCCGCCGTCGTCGACGCTCTGCTCGAGCGGCTGCACCTCGCCCACCTCGCGCTCGCCAACCCGTTCACGCTCTCCGGCGGTCAGAAACGGCGGTTGTCGGTCGCGACGGTGCTCGCGGCATCCCCCGCGGTGATCGTGCTCGACGAGCCGACGTTCGGACAGGACCGCCGCGGATGGATCGAACTGGTCGCCCTGCTGCAGGAAGAGATCGCCACGGGCACATCGGTCATCGCCGTCACGCACGACGAGGGCGTGGTCCAGCACCTCGGCGGGCACCGGATCGCACTCGCAGCGCAGGTGGTGCACGCATGACGGTGCTCGTATCCGCGCAGCCCAGGGCCTGGCTCGACGGTGTGAACCCCGTCACGAAGCTCGTGCTCGCGCTGCTGCTGTCGGTGCCGCTGTTCGCATCCATCGACGTGGTCAGCGGCCTCGTCGCGATCGCCCTGCAACTGCTGTGCCTGCCGCTGACCGGGCTGCGGCTGTCGACGCTCGCGCGTCGCATCCTGCCGCTCGCCGTCTTCGCGCCGCTCGCCGGGCTCAGCATGCTGCTGTACGCCGAGCCGGCGGGACACGTGTACTGGAGCTTCGGGTTCGCGACCATCAGCGACGACTCGATCTCGCTCGCGATCGCCGTGAGCCTGCGCGTCATCGCGCTCGGGCTGCCGACGATCCTGCTGTTCGGCGGCACCGATCCGACCGAGCTCGCCGACGCTCTCGCGCAGGTCGCGAAGCTGCCGAGCCGGTTCGTGCTCGGCATCCTCGCCGGTACGCGCATGCTCGGGCTGTTCCTCGACGACTGGCGCACGATGGGCCTCGCCCGACGCGCCCGCGGTGTCGGCGACACCGGGGCGATCCGCCGGTTCTTCTCGATGGCGTTCGTGCTGCTCGTGTTCGCGGTGCGGCGGGGGACGAAGCTCGCTCTCGCCATGGAGGCGCGCGGCTTCGGATCCGACATCCCGCGCACCTGGGCGCGCACGTCGCGGCTGCACGGAAGGGACGCTGTCGCACTGCTCGGGGGCGGCACGATCATGGCCCTCGCCCTGGCCGCGGCGGTGTGGGCCGGTACCTTCCGATTCGTCTGGAGCTAGCGGTACTGCTGCCGCCCCGCCGTCCGCCCGATTCTCGACGTGAGGCGAGCTCTCAGCGCGCGTCGAGCTCGCGCACCAGGCGGCGCGGCGCCGTCATCCGGAACGACGTGTCGATGAGCTCGGTGATCTCCTGCCAGTCGGTGCGGTCGCCGAGATCGATGCCGAGCCAGCCCGCGGGACCGAGATACGCGGGCACCCAGAACCGCGGGTCCTGCCGAAGGGCTGGGTCATCTGCGGCATCCGGGCGCACGAGGATCGCGGCGTCGTGCGCGAACCATTCGCCGTCGACCTTGATCGATCCGCCGAAGTGGCAGAAGACCCTCTGCGTGAAGAACACGGGTCGCCCGTGGCTCACCTTCTCGTCTGCGCCGGGGAGGGCGAGGGTGATCTCCCGTACGCGTGCGAGCAGCGGATCGTCGTCGCTGAACATGATCTGATGGGCCATCGAGCGCTCCTTCAGGTCGCGTTCCACAGGTCGCGGTAGTAGGCGAGGCGCTCGCGGTCAGGAGCGAGACCGTATCCCTCGATGAGCGCGTCCTCCCACCCGGGGCCGAAATTCCACTCCGTGCTCATCGACGCCACCGCGATGTCGGCCCAGCGATCGGCCAGGCCGAGGGCCGCGAGGTCGACGTGGGCGACAGGCGCACCCTCGTCGTCGAGGATCGTGTTCGGCGCACAGGCGTCGCCGTGGCAGACGACGAGCCGATCGATCGATGGCGGGTCGCGGAATTCGTCGGGAATACGGATGCCGCGGGCTTCGGCATTCCGGATTCTGGCGGGCACGCTCCACTCCCAAGGGCATTCCTGCGCAGGGAGCGAGTCATGCAGCATCCGCAGGCCTTCACCGATGGCGCGCACGGCGACGGCTGGTTCGGCGATCCAGCGCGGGGTCACGGCGCTTTCGCCGGTTATCGCGACCGTGATGAGCCACTCGTGCTCGTCATCCTGACCCTGCGTGATGACCTCCGGCACACGAGCCCACCGACCCGCCCAGCGCATGCGTTCCGCCTCGTCGCGCATATTCGCCTCAGGGTCGAGCGGACCGAACTTGATGAACCGGACGTCATCGGTGCGGAATGTGAGGCCGCCGATTCCGTTCTCCCAGACAGGGGTGAGCCCGGCGCCGCGTGCGAGCCCGATCACGCGGTCGGGGATCGCGATGCCTCGTGCCGGAATCGTCATTGTGCGGACCTCCCCGTCCGCACAACTCCGGAGCAATCGCCCGGCACGGCGTCGGCTCGGATGAGAACCAGCGGATCGGCGAAAAAGCTCCGGAGTTGTGCGGGGGTTCCGGTGTCAGTGGGGTCGGCAGACGGAGTCACAGCAGCTCGCGCAGCGCCTCTTCGAGCACGACGGCGTGGTTGTGCCTCTCGTCGTGGGCGGCATAGACCAGTGTGACCACGTCGTGCTTCTTCAGTTCGGCCGCCAGTTCGTCGAGCGCGGGCGCGGATTCGCCGTCGAGCTCGGCCCGGTACCGGTCGGCGTAGATGCCCCAATCATCATCGGATGCCGCGTGCCAGGCCTTGCGCAGATCGGGACTCGGAGCGGTGCTCTTGGCCCAGAGGTCGATCGCGGCGCGTTCTTTCGACACGCCTCGGGGCCACAGCCGGTCGACGAGCACGCGGAACCCGTCGGCGGATTCGGCGGTGTCGTAGGCTCGCTTTCGACGCAGTTCCATGGCTCCAGCCAACACCTCTGCGCCGCTGGGCGCCAGAGGTGGCACTGAGAACTGCGTATGCTGAGACTGAGTTGCAGATTGTTCGAAGGAGAACCCATGCAGATCCAGGGATCCGGCGCTCTGATCACCGGTGGCGCCTCGGGCCTCGGCCTCGCCACAGCGCGGGCGCTCGCCGCGGCAGGCGCCCACATCACTCTGCTCGATCTGCCGTCATCGGCGGGTGCGGAGATGGCCGCAGAACTCGGCGGCGTGTTCGCTCCCGGCGACGTCACCAGCCCCGAGGATGCGGCATCCGCCGTCGCCGTGGCGAACGAGCACGCGCCGCTGCGCATCGTCGTGAACTGCGCCGGCATCGCCCCACCGGCCAAGGTGCTGGGCCGCGACGGCAGCCCTGCGGTGCTCGCCGACTTCGAACGCGTCATCCGCATCAATCTCATCGGCACGTTCAACGTGACCTCGCAGGCGGCAGCCATCATCGCGAAGAACGATCCCTCGACGGGCTCGGCGAAAGATGCGGACGGCGACCGCGGCGTCATCATCAACACCGCGTCCGTCGCGGCATTCGATGGACAGATCGGGCAGCCCGCGTACTCGGCGTCGAAGGGCGGGGTGCACGCCATGACGCTGCCGATCGCGCGCGAGCTCGCGCGGTACGGCATCCGGGTCTGCACGATCGCGCCAGGAATCATGGAGACGCCGATGCTCGCCGGACTCCCGGAGGCGGCGCAGGCGTCTCTCGGCCAGCAGGTGCCGTACCCCGCGCGCCTGGGCAGGCCGACCGAGTACGCCGCGCTGGTGCAGAGCATCGTCGAGAACGGCTATCTGAACGGCGAGACCATCCGTCTCGACGGCGCCATCCGCATGGCCCCGAAGTAACTCTTCCCCGCCCCCACAGCCACCCCACCCCACCCCACCCCACCCCTCCCGTTCGAATCGCGCAAGTTGCTGCGTTTCGGCCGGGGACCGAACAACTTGCGCGATTCGAAGCACGAAGATTCGAAGCACGAAGATTCGAAGCACGAAAGGGAGAACCCATGACCACTCTCGCCGGAAAGACCATCCTGATGTCGGGCGGCAGCCGCGGCATCGGCCTCGCGATCGCGCTGCGCGCCGCAGCCGACGGCGCGAACATCGCGATGCTCGCGAAGACCGACACACCGCATCCGAAGCTCGAGGGCACGATCCACACGGCCGCCGAGCAGATCCGGGCGGTCGGCGGCAACGCCCTGCCCATCGTCGGAGACGTGCGCGAAGACGACGACATCACCGCGGCCGTCATGAAGACGCAGGGCGAGTTCGGCGGCATCGACATCGTCATCAACAACGCCAGCGTCATCGACCTGTCGCCGTCGCTCGACCTCGGCGCGAAGAAGTACGACCTGATGCAGGACGTCAACGTGCGCGGCACGTTCATGCTCTCGCGGGCGGCGATTCCGCAGTTGCGGGAATCGACGAACCCGCACATCCTGTCGCTGTCGCCGCCGTTGAACCCGACGCCGAAGTGGCTCGGCGCGCACACGGGATACTCGCTCGCGAAGTTCGGGATGACGATGGTCACGCTCGGTCTCGCCGCCGAGTTCGCCTCGGACGCCATCGCCGCGAACACCCTGTGGCCGCGCACGACCATCGCCACCGCCGCCGTGCAGAATCTGCTCGGGGGCGATCAGGTGATGGCCGCGAGCCGCACGCCCGACATCTACGCGGATGCCGCGTACGCCGTGCTCACCAGACCTGCGGCGTCGTACACGGGACAGAGCCTGATCGTGGAGGACGTGCTCGAGGCCGATGGTGTGACGGACTTCTCGGGATACGCTGCGGTCCCCGGCACGCCGGACGACCGCCTGTTCCCGGACATCTTCCTCGGCTGACGCGGGGACGAGCGGGTGCCGCTGAAGCAACCGTGAGAACGGCTACTGCAACGCGGATGAAAGGCGGGCGAGCCCGTCGAGGAGCTGCGCGCGAACGGGCTGCTTGCTCCATTCGTCGCGCGTGAGCTCTCGAGAGTTCTCGTGGTAATAGGCGTTGACGGCGTCCAGGTCGCGGACGAAGTCTTCGCCGCTGACGATCATCGACACCTCTGCGTTGAGGTTGAACGATCGCTGATCCATGTTCGAGGACCCGATGACGGCGACATCGTCGTCGATCGACAGGTGCTTCGAATGCAGGATGTACGGCGGCTTGAACATGAAGATTCGCACACCGGAGTCGATGAGCTCGCCGTAGTACGAGCGCTGCGCGTGGTAGACGAGCGGCTGGTCCCCGGTCTCTGAGACGAACAGCTCGACGGCGACACCGCGCGCGCTCGCCGCCCGGAGGGCGTACATGATCGCCTGGTCGGGGACGAAGTACGGGCTCGTGATGCTGATGCGCCGGTTCGCCGCGTGGATGAGTGCGAGGAAGACCTGCAGATTGTTCTCGTCCCCGAACCCGGGACCGCTCGGGAGCACCTGGCATCCGAGGTGTCCCGACTGCGCCGCGACCTGCCGCCGGGAGGACCGTTCGGCGATCACCTCTCCGGTCTCGACGTACCAGTCGCCGATGAAGACCGCGTTGATGCCGGCGACGACCGGGCCGTTGAAGCGCACGAAGATGTCGCGCCAGTGCAGCCCGCGCTTGATGTTGCCCGGCTTGTTGTAACTGGAATCGATCAGGTTCTGTGAGCCCATGAAGCCCGTGACGCCGTCGACGACGACGAGCTTGCGATGATTTCGCAGGTCAGGACGCTGCCACTGCTTGCGCCACGGACGGACGGGAAGCATGAACGCCCACGTGGCACCCGCCTCTTCGAGCATGCGGGTGGTCGTCTTCAGTCCCGGCTGACGCACGGATGCGATGTGATCGATGAGCACGCGCACGACGACGCCGCGCGCCGTGACCTCGCGGATCGCCTCGAAGACGTCGGCCGTGGTCTTGTCATAGGACAGGATGTAGAACTCGATGTGCACGAATTCGCGGGCTTCGCGGATGCCGGCGGCGATGTGCGCCACCGATTCCTCGTAGACGTGCGAGATCGACGCGGTGTTCCCGCCCAGCATCGGCTGCGCGCCGAGCGCCATACCGAGTTCGACGGCACGATCGACGCCGGGGCGAAGGGCGTGCACGTCGTACTCCGCTGATTCCTTCTCGCCTCTGCCGAAGTTCGTCATCTCTGCGGCGACCCGGTTCTGGCGCTCGCGCCGTGCCCGCGGCATCCGGTTGCCTCCGATGAGGAGGAAGAAGATCAGTCCGGGAATGGGCAGGAGGAGGATGACGACGAGCCACGCCGTTCCGGAGGCCGGCGTGCGGTTCCGGGGGACGACGAAGAGAGCCACCACACGGATGACCGTGTCGATGACGATGATCGACACCGGCACGATCCAGGCCCAGAAGCTGCTGTCCACCATGCGCTAAACGGTAGCGGAGGAGCCGGTCTTCGCACTGCTGTCTCGACCGTGTCCCAGCAGTGCCAGCATGGGGAACAGCAGCACGGTCAGCAGGCCGCCCCCGACCATCGCGGCGGCGATATCGGGGTCGAGCACCTCGTTGTCGGTGCCGATCTGAGTGACGGCGATCACGAGTGGCAGCGTCGTCGCGGCGAACAGCCCGCTCGTTCTGCGGTCGGACAGCGACGTTCCCTTCGGGGGAGCGAGGAAGCCGGGAAGTCCGCGGATCAGCAGCATGCACACGGTGAAGATCGGGACGAGCGCCAGCGCGGTCGGTGAATCGAGCAGGCTCCTCAGGGGGAACGTGACGCCCGTCGTCACGAAGAACAGCGGAACGAAGAACCCGAATGACACTGCTTCCAGCTTCGTGTCGATGATCTCCTGCTCGGACGCCGGGGTCGACCGCAGGATGAACCGCGCCAGGATGCCCGCCGTGAACGCGCCCAGCAGGAAGTCGACGCCGAGCGCGAGAGCGAGCGCGACAAGGCCGGCGAGCACGAAGATGACCACGCGCACGGCGAACTGGCCGCTGGTGTGGAGCGTCTTGGTCACCAGGGTGGTGAGCCAGCGCTGCTCTCTGCGTCCGGTGGCGAAGAATGCGAAGAGCACGATCGCGACGAAGACGACCAGGGTCAGGACGCCGCTCAGCGGCTCGCGTCCGCTGAGGAACACCGTGATGGCGACGAGTGGGAGGAATTCGCCGATCGCACCGGCTGCGGTGATCGAGGCGCCGAGTGGTCCGCGGTTCAGCCCGGAGTCTCTCAGGATCGGGCTGATCGTCCCGAGGGCTGTGCCCGTGAGCGCGATGGCGATGATCGCGATCGAGGGGACGTCGTCACCGACGATCGCGGCGGCCACCAGCGCGAGTACGGCGGACAGGCCCCACCCGAGAATCGCGCGGCGCACAGGTCGTCCGCGAATGGCCCCCGCGTCGATCTCGTTGCCCGCCATGAAGAAGAGCAGTGCGAGGCCCATCTGCGAGAACGTCTCGAGGATCTCGCTGTCGCTCACCCATCCGAGCCCCGACGGCCCGAGCAGCATGCCCAGGGCGATCTCGAACACGATGAGCGGAACGACGAGGAATCGCCCGATCAGTCGGGCGATCACGGGAGCGATGACTGCCGCAGCGGCCACCAGGAAGAACGAAAGGTCCATGCCACTCCTCGGGCGATGTCGATGCTTCATCAATACACCACCGAGATGCACCACAGAGCGGATGCCTCACACGCGTGAGGTGAAATTCTCACGCGGGAGCGCAGGCGCTCCCGCGGACTCAGCCGCGCGTCGCGGCGAGTGCCGCGGCGAACCGCTCCGCCCGACCGGTGATGTCCTGCCAGTCGGACGCCTTGATCGACGCGGCGTTGGCGAGGTCGCCGCCGGCGCCCACTGCCACGGCGCCCGCCGCGAACCAGTCGGCGAGGTTGTCGGGCGAGACGCCGCCGGTGGGCATGAGCGGTGCGTCGGGGAACGGCCCGCGCAGCGCACCGAGGTACGAGGGTCCGCCGAGGGATGCGGGGAAGATCTTCACGACGTCGACGCCGAGTGCGAGCGCGCCCATGACCTCGGTGGGCGTCATCGCTCCGGTCATGACGACCGTGCCGGTCTCGAGCATGGTGCGGGTGAGGTCGGGCAGGGTGCCGGGGCTGACGAGGAATTCGGCTCCGGCATCGACGGCATCCGCCGCCTGCTCCGGTGTCGTGACGGTGCCGGCGCCGACGTAGGCGGCATCCCCGTGCCTCGCGATGAGTTCGCGGATCACGGCCGGGGCGTCAGGCGTCGAGTACGTGACCTCGATGCCGGTGATCCCGCCGCGGATGATCGCCTCGGCGGCGTCGAGCGCCGCCTCGGGCGAGGGGGCGCGCAGGACGGCGAGCACCCCGGCGGTGCGGGCGCGGGTGAGACGGTCGGGCATGGGACTCCTTGATCGGGATGCATCCATTCTCCCCGAACGCATGGTCGGATGCCGACGCACCAGCCTCTTCTCACCCGCCAGCCCGTACCCTTGAGGGTATGACCGAGAACTCCCGCATCCGCTCCACGGGACCCGCGAAGGCGGGACCGGCGAAGGCGGGCCCTGCGAACACCGGCGTGCGCAAGACGCAGGTGCGCCCTCGTACCGAGGGCTGGACCCAGCAGAAGGATGCCGAGGGGCGCCCGCTGCTGCAGTTCGCGAGCCCGAAGCGGGGAAAGCCTCCGGTGCATCTCGCCGATATGACCCCGGCCGAGCGCACCGAGAAGGTGAAAGAGCTCGGGCTCCCCGGATTCCGTGCGAAGCAGCTCTCGACGCACTATTTCACGCACTACACATCCGACCCCGCGGAGATGACCGATCTGCCCGCCGCCCAGCGCGACGAGCTCGTCGCCGGGATGCTGCCGCCGCTGCTCACCGAGGTGCGCAGGCTCGAGACAGACAAGGGCGACACGATCAAGTTCCTCTGGCGCCTGCACGACGGCGCGCTGGTCGAATCGGTGCTCATGCGCTACCCGGGTCGCATCACGCTGTGCGTGTCGAGCCAGGCCGGATGCGGCATGAACTGTCCGTTCTGCGCCACCGGACAGGCCGGGCTCACCCGCAACATGTCGACCGCAGAGATCATCGAGCAGATCGTCCGCGCCAACCGGCTCATCGCCGAGGGCGGCCTCGGCGGCAAGAAGGCCGACGATCACAGCATGGAGCGTGTGAGCAACATCGTCTTCATGGGCATGGGAGAGCCGCTCGCGAACTACAAGCGCGTCATGGACGCCGTGCGCATCATGGTCGCCGATCAGCCCGACGGTCTCGGCATGAGCGCCCGCGGGATCACCGTCTCGACGGTCGGCCTCGTCCCCGCGATCCGCAAGCTGGCCGACGAGGGCATCCCGGTCACGTTCGCACTCTCGCTGCACGCGCCCGATGACCACCTGCGCGACGAGCTCATCCCGGTGAACTCCCGCTGGAAGGTCGATGAGGCGCTGGATGCCGCATACGGGTACTACGAGAAGACCGGTCGCCGCGTCTCGATCGAGTACGCGCTCATCAAGGACATGAACGACCATGCGTGGCGCGCCGACCTGCTGGCGGAGAAGCTCAACCAGCGCGGGCGGGGCTGGGTGCACGTGAACCCGATCCCGCTGAATCCGACGCCGGAGTCGGTGTGGACGGCATCCACCCGCGAGGTCACGAACGAGTTCGTGCGCCGTCTCAATGACGCGGGCATCCCGACGACTCTCCGCGACACCCGCGGCAAGGAGATCGACGGCGCCTGCGGTCAGCTCGTCGCCACGACAGAAGACGAAGCGGCCGCCGAAGCCCTCGCCTGAGCGGGGTCGCATGCCGTCGATCCTGTGAGCGGCGTGCAGGAGTCTTCCAACATATCCACAGGCGGTCTTTCGTAGATTGTCCGAATGCCCTATTCTGCCCACCGCCCCGGGCGGTACGACTCGCAAGGTCGTATCGTGCTCGACAGCGACGCCGTAGGCGACTCCGACGAGTTCGACTTCCTCCGCGAGTACGAGCCGACGAGCAGTGAACCGTCCGCATCGAGCGACGCCCCGACGTCTGCGCCGGCATCCGAGGCGGATGACCGGGACGCCGATGCCGATCTCGACACTCTGGAGCGCGCGCAGGGATTCTTCGGCCCCACGCGGATGAAGCGCGAGAAGAAGAAGCGCGAGAAGGTGAAGCGCGACAGGCCCGTGCGCGACAAGCAGCCGCGCACGCCCGGATCCCGTCTGCGGACCCTCGCGATCCTCGGCGGCGCCGACGGTGAGATCCTCGACCGGGTTCCCGGTGAGACCCCGCGATTCGTGCAGATGTTCTTCGTGCTCGCCGGCACCGCACTGGTCTCGGCGATCTCGATGGGCTTCGCACTGACGACGGGCGTGCAGGCCGCGATCTGGGTGGCCGTTCCGCTCGCGATCGTGTGGGCGCTGGTGATCTTCAACCTCGACCGGTTCCTCACCTCGACCATGACGTCGACGCACAACGTGCTCAAGCTCATCGGACTCGCACTGCCGCGCGTGATCATGGCCATGATCATCGGCTTCGTCGTCGCCGAACCTCTCGTGCTGCAGGTCTTCCACAACGACATCAGTCGCGAGGTCGCCGCCACCAACATCGTCCAGGCGCAGTCCGACCAGGAGGCGCTCGAGAGCGGTCCGGAGCGCATCGCGCTGGATGATGCATCCGAGCGCGTCGCGACGCTCGAGAACCAGGCGGCGACGGGTATCGTCGCCGGCACCGATTCATCATCGGCGAGTGAATCCGCAGCGCAGGCCACCGTCGACGACCTCACTGCGAAGATGACCGAGCAGCAGGCCGTGATCGATCAGGCGCGCGCCCTGTACCAGTGCGAGCTCACCGGCGAGGGCGTCGGGACGGTCCCCGGCTGCACGGGCGTGAACGGCGAGGGTGCGAGCTCGGATGCCGCCCAAGCGCAGCTCGGACAGGCGCAGCAGACCTATGACGCACTGGCCGCGCAGCTGCGCGACGCGAACACCGAGCTCGAGAGCGCCGGAACCGCGGCGAAGGAGAACACCTCCAGCGCAGAGGCGCAGAACCGCGAGGAGGCGCAGTCGCAGCTTCCCGCGGCACGCGCGAGCTACGATCAGGCGCTCGCCGCATACAACGCGAGGGCGGATGCCATCGCCCAGGGCAACGCCGGGGCCGTCGGACTACTGAGCCAGATCAGCGGCTTGAACCGGCTGTCCGAGAAGGATGCGACGATCCTGTGGGCGCACTGGTTGATCGCCGCACTGTTCTTCATGATCGAGCTGCTGCCGGTGCTGGTGAAGGTGCTCACCAGCTACGGTTCGCCGTCGCTGTACGAGAAGGCGCAGGCGATCCGCAAGCAGGTCGATCTCGACCGGGTGACCGCGGAGGGCTTCCGCGATCGGGCGTCGATCGTGACGACCGCGGATGCCGCGGCATCCGACACGGCGATCCGCGAAGACCTCGCGGACGGCGGAACCCCCACCCAGCCGATCACTCGCGCCGACCTGCGCGAATCGGTGTCGGCGTAGCGGCGCGGCGGTCATCGGCGATCTCTCAGATCCCGCCGATACGGTCGCGGCATGACAGCGTTTCGTCCGTCCGAGAGGCCTCGCGCCGCCGAGGGTCGGGCGACGACCGTCGTCTCGATTCTCGGCGCGGCGGCGGTCGCGGCATACGCGGTCTGGGGTGCGCTGCAGATCATCGTGCTGACGCCGGTGGCCGCGGTGCCCGGACGCAGCCTTGAGCAGATCCGCAACGAGATGCACGCGGCGGGCGAATCGCCGGCAGATCTCGCGCCGGTGATCTTCCTCGTCCTCGGCGTCGCCATTGCGGTCGTTGTGGCGACGATCCTCATCCGCACGCGCGCGTCGGCTCAGCTCGCCGTGCTGCTGTGCCTCGCCGTGCTGGTGCTCGGCGCTCCGGCCTTCTTCATCGCGTCGTTCGGACCGGGCATGAGTCTCAGCGACACGTTTCTGATCTCGGGCGGGGTCACGCTGCCGGGAGTTGCACCCCTCTATCTCGTCAGCGCCATCGCCGGGGTGGGATGCGTCGCGCTCGGGGTAGCGCTCGCGAGCAGACGCACCCCGGAGGCCGTCACGCGGTGACGCTCTGAGCCTGCCGCTCTCCCGGTCAGGTCTTGCGGCGGTCCGGCAGCAGCGCCTTGAGGGTCTGCTGCATCTTCTCGATGAGCTCGATCGAGGCCGACACATCGGGCAGGGTCGGTTCCGGCGACCAGATGCTGTCGGCCTCGCTCATCGGGGCGGCGCCATCGACGAGCGCGTCGACGTCGGTCACCAGGGCGCCCTTCGACGCGTCTCCTCGTAGCTGTTCGCGGATCGCCTCGGCGTCGATCTCCTGACCGCTGGCGATGAGGCAGGCGTTGCCGAAGCGCAGACCTCCGAGAGCGGAGCCCTGCACGATGAGGGCGACGTGCGGGAAATGACTCTGCAGGCCGGCGAGCTGGCGGCGGGTGAACTCCAGCTCGGGTCCCGCAACGGAGTTCACGACGAGCAGTCCGTCATCGGTGAGGACGCGTCGCGCGTGTGCGGCGAGCTCTGTCGAGGAGAATGCGGGCGGGATCCTTCCGTCGTGGAACACGTCGACGAGGATCGCCTCCTGCGAGTCGGAGGCGGCCTGCATGATCCACGCACGCGCATCGCCCTCGATGACGGTGACGCCGGCGGGCGGCGGAAACTGCGAGTGGATGAGCGACACGAGCGACGGCTCGAATTCGAGCACGACCTGTTCGGCATCGGGCCACCGTGCCGCGATCGCACGGGCGAGCATCAGCAGGCCGCCGCCGAGTTGCGCGATGCGGTGGGGATCCCGGCCGCCGAGGGCGGCGATCATCCAGCGCGCGTACGCCAGCGACAGCGGTGCTCCCGGCTCTGCGATATGCGACTGCTGCACGCCGCCGACCTCGAGCAGCCATCCGTCGCCGTGAGGGACGACGTGGGCGGTTCGTCCGTCGGAGAGAACGATCGCGAGCGGTTCGTCGTGAGGCACTCCACGATCCTGTCACGTCTGCGGGAGCGGATCGTGGGGAGGAGTACCCATGCGCCCAGTTCAGACATCCCCCTGGTGTGGGTAACGTTGCAGGGTGGGGCGGAAGGATTCTGCCGCAGGCGGGAGGTGACGCGTGTCGACGATCTGGGAAGTGGATGACGCCGACGAAGAGATCGAAGGGCTGGATGCGGCGGGACGACCCGATCCCGCCTACGCCGTCGCGCTCGGGCTGATTCCGGCACCCTACGGACGCCGCTCTCTGGGCGTGGCCATCGATGTCGTCATCTATCTGATCGTGCAGATCCCGTTCTGGGCCTTCGCCGTACCGCTCCTGCTGATGTACGCCAGGGGCGACATCACGCTCTACGGTCTGGTGACGCACCCGAACTTCGTGTTCGCGGCGATCATGGCGGGGGTCACGATGCTGCTGACGCTGGCGCTGCTGATCGTCCAGGGCGCGTTCCAGGGACGGATGGGCGTCACGATCGGGAAGGGCTTCGTCGGCATCCGCTCTGTCAATGCGGCGCGTTTCGGAAGGCCGGGATTCTGGCGCATCGTCCTGCGGACGCTCATCGTGAGCGCGTCGAACATCGTGCCGCTGATCGGGCCGGCGCTGCTGTTCCTCTCGGCACTGCGCGACCCTGAGCATCGGGGAAGGGCATGGCACGACCATGCATCCCACGTCTGGCTGATCGATGTGAAGAACGGACTCGACCCCTTCGACGGCAAGCGCATGCGCATCGCACGGAAGGTCGTCAAGGTCGAGGTCGCGCCCCAGGCTCACGCTCTGCCGTCGCTCGCCACAGCGGAGAGCGCTGGAGTGCAGCCCGAGTACCGCCCCGCTCACAGCGTCAGCGCAGGTGTGCTGGGCGTCGCCAAGCCGAGACGTGCCGGTCAAGGCGACTCCGTCGGGATCGTCGCGCAGCACCTGGCATCGCCGACCACGGGGCTGGCGTCCGAGAAAGCGGGCGCCGCCGTCGTCGGCGGGTACCGCGGCGACCGGTCCAGTGCCGCCGCGCGACCCGCGTCTGCGGTGCCCTCCGGCCCATCGCAGGATCAACGGGTCGTGCTGGGCGTGCCGGCCGAGATCGCATCGGATTCCGTCGCGCGACGATCGGATGCGCCCGTGCCCCAGCCCGCGTCGCCGGCTCAGCCCGCGTCGCCGGCTCAGCCCGCGTCGCCGGCTCAGCCCGCGCCGCCGGCTCAGCCCGCCCCACCGGTGCGACCTCGGCAGATCGCGGTGCGACTCACCCTCGATACGGGCGGTGAGCTCGTGCTCAGCGACCCGACGGTCTTCGGGCGCCGTCCCGAGCAGAACGCCGAGTACGGTCAGGCGCAGTGCGCCGCGGTGCCCGATGACACCCGATCGGTGTCGAAGACGCACTTCGCGCTCCGCCCTGTGACGGCGGGAGTCGAGGTCACCGACCTCGGCTCGACCAACGGCACCTTCATCGTGCGCGGGGGAGTCGAGAATCAGGTCGCCCCCGGCGCATCGGCCATCGCCGTCGTGGGCGACGTCGTGCGATTCGGTGACCGCTTGATGACGATCGGCGCCGCATGACCTTCATGAACAGCGGACAGATGGAACAGACGAATGAAGATTAAGCTCACACTGCATCGTCCGGGGGGCGACCCCGTCGACATCGCCGTCGTCGCTGATTCGACAGCCACCACAGGCGACGTCGCTCGGCATATCGCCGCCGCGGATCCCGATCGTTCGGCGCTCATCGATACGAATGAGGCGCTCACCCTCGCCGTCGCGCCGGCGACCGGCGAACAACTCGAGGCACTGCTTCCCGATATCCCCATCGGTGAGGCGCCGATCGGCTCGGGCTTCGCAGCCGCGGTGCGGCCTGTGAAGAACGAGCAGGAGCTCGCTGTGCGGGACCGCAAGGTCGTCGCCATCGTGCGCGCGATCGATGGGCCGCTGAAGGGCCAGGCATTCCCCGTCGCCAAGGGCTACGCGTTCATCGGTCGCGTCGCCCCGAATGATGTCGTGCTCCCCGATGCCATGGTGTCGAAGAAGCACGCGCGTCTGGAGGTGTCGACGTCGCTCGAGCTGGTCGATCTGAACTCCACGAACGGCGTGCTCGTCGACGGCGAGCAGGTGCAGCGCGTGCGTCTCGAGCCGGGGCAGCAGTTCGTCATCGGCGCATCGACGTTCGTCATCGCCCTCGCCGATGATTACGATCCGTTCGAAGACCACCCCGTGCTCGAGCGGGGCGGCGGCCTGCGCTTCAACCGCAGCCCGCGTGTGGAGGAACGGTATCCCGGCGTCCAGCACACGCCGCCGCGGATGCCGACCGAGACGCTCATGCGCCTGTTCCCGTGGACGATGCTCGTCGCCCCGATCATCATGGCGGTGTCGATCTACCTCATCACAGAGCGTCCCCGCGCACTCCTGCTGATCATCATGACGCCGATGATGGCGCTGGGGAACTTCATCAATCAGCGGATGCAGATGAAGAACAAGCGCAATCACGAACTGCAGCTGTTCGAGCGGCAGTTCGAGCATCTGGAAGAGGTCTTCTTCCATGAGAAGCCCCGTGAGGAGAGCGCGCGCAACAAAGAGGTTCCGCCGGTGGTCGAGGTGTTCGATCATGCGATGCGCCTCGGACCCATGCTGTGGACGCGTCGCCCCGAGCACTGGAACTTCCTTGCGCTGCGGCTCGGGGTGTCGACCGCGCTGTCGCGCAATGCGATCGGCGACGCCGAGTCGCAGGACGGCCTGCCCGAGTACATCGAGCGCGTCGATCGACTGAAGGAGCGCTACCGATACGTGCATGACGTGCCGGTGCTGGAGACCCTGTCGGCGAGCGGTTCCATCGGAGTGGCAGGGCCGGATGCCGTGGCGGCGGATGCTGTGCGCGGCCTCGCCGTGCAGGTGTTCGGACTGCACGCGCCGAATGAGGTCGTCGCGGTGGCATTCGCCGATTCCGAGTGGGTCGAGCAGCTCGAATGGCTCAAGTGGCTGCCGCACACCTCGAGCGAGACGAGCCCGTTCAAGGAGCTTCCGCTCGCAGACAGTGCTCCGACGGCGAATGCTCTGCTCAACCAGCTCGAGGACTACGTGATGCGTCTGGCGAAGGGCCCGTCGCCTCGCGGGCCGTTCAAGGAGACCTGGACTCCGATGACGTACGGCACCGACGTGAACCGGGCGGCTCAGGAGACCGACGTGAAGACGCGGATCTCGGTGATCGTCATGGTCACCAACGATGCGCCCGTCGACCGGGCACGGCTCACGCAGATCCTCGAGCTCGGGGCACAGGTGGGAGTGCACGCGATCTTCGTCTCACCGACCGTCGAGTCGCTGCCTGCCGCCTGCCGGAGCTACCTCGATGTCACCGGTGGCCTGGAGGATGTCACGGTAGGACTCGTCCGCTCCGGTGAACGCTACGAGCACACCCGTGTCGAAGGAGTGTCCAACGCCTACATGGAGATGCTCGCCAAGCGGCTCGCGTCCGTCACGGATGTGTCGACGGTGATCCATGACGAGTCCGACATCCCGAGCTCGGTGGCGTTCCTCTCACTCGTCGGTGACGAGGTCGCGAGCGACCCGCAGGCGGTCATCGATCGCTGGCGGCAGAACAACACGATCATCGATCGCTCCGCCGCGGAGCGGCCGCGTCTGCGCAAGGCGGGGAACCTTCGTGCGATCGTCGGCCAGGGTGCCAGCGATGCGATGACGCTCGACCTGCGCACCCAGGGCCCGCACGCCCTCGTGGGCGGAACGACAGGCGCGGGCAAGTCGGAGTTCCTGCAGGCCTGGGTGCTCGGGATCGCGAGCGCGCACAGCGCGGACCGCGTCACCTTCCTCTTCGTCGACTACAAGGGCGGATCCGCGTTCGCGGACTGCGTCGAGCTGCCGCACTGCGTGGGGCTCGTCACCGACCTCAGCCCCCACCTCGTGCGTCGCGCGCTGACGAGCCTCCGCGCCGAGCTGCACTATCGGGAGCACCTGTTCAACAGGAAGAAGGTGAAGGACCTGCTCGAGCTCGAGAAGCGGCAGGATCCGGAGACGCCTCCCGCACTGGTGCTGGTGATCGACGAGTTCGCCGCTCTGGCAGGAGAGGTTCCGGAGTTCGTCGACGGTGTCGTCGACATCGCCCAGCGCGGTCGCTCGCTCGGCATCCATCTCATCATGGCGACGCAGCGGCCTGCCGGTGTGATCAAGGACAATCTGCGTGCCAACACGAACCTGCGCGTCGCGCTGCGCATGGCCGATGGATCGGACTCGCGCGATGTCGTCGGCGACGACATCGCCGCATCCTTCCCGCCTTCGCTGCCCGGTCGCGGCATCGCGAAGACGGGCCCTGGCCCGCTGACACCGTTCCAGTCGGCGTATGCCGGCGGGTGGACGGGCACCGAAGACGTGGTCGCCGCCGAGGTCAAGGTCGCGGAGCTGCGGTTCGGCAGCGTGCACGAGTGGGAGCCCGATCGGCCTGCGGAGAGCGATTCGCACGACGAGGACCTCGGACCGAACGATCAGAAGCGCATCGTGAAATCGATCATCTCCGCCCACCGCCGGGCTGCGCTGATCGCCCCGCGCCGGCCATGGCTCGATGACCTGGCCGAGATGATCGACCTGGCAGAGATGCCTCTCGAGGGCGACGGGCGCATCGCACTGGGAATCGCGGACATGCCCGAACGCCAGCAGCAGAACCCCATCCACTTCGTTCCGGACCGGGACGGCTCGCTGCTCGCGCTCGGAACTTCAGGGGCGGGCAAGTCGACCGTGCTGAAGTCGATCGCGACGAGCGCGGGGATGAGGCCGGATCTCGGTGCGGTCCAGGTGTACGGCCTCGACTTCGCGTCCGGCGCACTGGGCGTGCTCGAGAAGCTGCCGCACGTGGGGTCGATCATCGACGGCGAGGATGTAGAGCGCATCCAGCGGCTGCTGCGTCGCCTCGGCACGGAGCTCGACAAGCGCAGTGAGAAGTTCGCGGCCGCGCACGCCTCGAATCTCGCCGAGTACCGCGAGCTCGTCGATCCTGCGATGCCGCGCATCCTTCTGCTGATCGACAACTTCCCCGAGTTCAAGAAGGAGTGGGAGATCACGGCGAACCGGGCGCCGTTCTACCGGGAGTTCATGCGGGTTCTGGGTGAGGGGCGCCCGCTCGGCGTCCACGCGGTGATCACGGCGGACCGCGGCGGTGCCGTGCCGACCGGTGTGGCCTCGAACATCTCGCGCCGTATCGTCCTGCGACTGTCTGATGTGAACCAGTACACCCTCGTGGGTGCGCCCAAGGACGTGCTGAGCGATCAGTCCCCTCCCGGGCGCGCGATCGTCGACAAGAGCGAGGTGCAGCTCGCGGTGCCCGGGGGAACGTCGAACACGTCCGAGCAGGCCAAGTGGCTCGACAGGTTGGCGGCCGAGCTCCAGGAGAAGGGCGCGCAGCAGGCTCCGTCGATCGGCTCCCTTCCTCTGCACGCCGATATCCGCGAACTGCCGAGCAGCGTCGGCGGGCAGCCGGTGTTCGGCATCGCCGACGACACGCTCGAGCCTCGGGGCTTCGACCCGGCCGGATCGTTCATCATCACCGGTCCGCCCGCTTCGGGGAAGACGAATGCGCTGAAGGCTCTCATCATCGCGATGGAGCGCTTCGATCCGGATGTGAAGCTCTTCCACTTCGGAACGCGCCGATCGGAGCTCGCCGACTTCCGCCCCTGGGTGCGCAGCGCGACCAAGGGCGACGACGAGAAGGATCTCGCCGTCGAGCTGGCCGACATCGTCGCCGACGAGTCGATCCCCTTCCGCATCCTGATCGTCTGCGAAGACGTGCCGCACCTGGCCGACGGCCCGGCCGACCGACCGATGCGCGCGCTCATGAAGGCGATCAACGACAGCGACCACATGCTCATCGGAGATGCGGATGTCTCGCGCGCCGGTGGTGGATCGGGTGTCATGGGGGAGTGGAAGGCCGCGCGACAGGGCATCGCCCTCAAGCCCGACGCCTACGACGGCGACAGCCTGTTCAAGGTGCCGTTCGGGCGCATCAAGCGCGCGGACTTCCCCGACGGACGAGGCATGTTCGTGCAGGCAGGTCGTGCGTCACTCGTCCAGATGGCGGTCGCGCACAACGACGGGCCCGATGTCGTAGGCGAGCCGTTCCGGATGCCGCAGAAGCCAGAAGCGGCTCCCGCCGCACCCGTGAGCGCGCCAGCGCCGGCTGCGGGCGGCGGACTGGCGGATGCCGATGAGCGCAGGGCGAGACGCGAACGCAGGAAAGCGCGGCTCGAAGCGGCGAACGGCGAACCCGGCTGATCGAGCATGGGGAATGCTCCCCATCGTGGGATGAGGGTGCGTCTGACTACTGTGTGAATGCGAGTTCTCTTGACTCGCCTTCTGGGAGAGACGAGGAACCGACGCATGCCTGATGTCGTCATCAAGTACACCGAGCTCAGCACTCTCATCTTCCAACTCGACAGCATGATCCAGGAGTTCAACTCGGGCAGCAAGGGGGCAGAGCTGCGAGACGCGATCGGCGAGCCCTTCGGGCGGAACGAGCTGACTGATGCGGCCGAAGAGTCCGAGGACCGTTGGAACGACAAGCGCGAGAGCCTCGTCGAGGACCTCACGTCGATCCGTGATCTGGCGCAGAGCATCTACGACGACTACAAGCAGTTCGAGGACGACGCCGCGGCGCAGTTCGAGAACGGCGGCGACGTGCCGAACAACTCGGACTATTGAGCTGCGGGCAAGGGGGGATAAGACATGAGCAAATGCTGGGGTGAGGGTTCGTACGTCAACTGGCCGTCGACGCCGGGGGGCAACGAGATCGAGCAGGCGTCGATGTCGCCGGGGGATGTCGTCTCGACTGCGGGCGCCATGATCACCATTGCGTCGCGTATGAAGAGTGCTGCGACGACCCTGCAGGAGCTGGCCAACAGTGACGATGGCCAGCAGGGCAAGGCGGTCGAGAAGCTGCGCGACAGTGTGGGGGAGACCTGGGAGATCCTCGGCGACGCCGGGGAGATGTACTACGACACCGCCGACGCGATCCGCACGTACGGGTGGGCGATCGGCGATGTCGGGGGGATCGCTGAAGCGCTCGCGACGGCGTATGCGGATGCGGACGAGAAGTGGTCGACGTACTCGACCACCGATGGTGATCTGTATGGCGACGTCGCCGCTGACTCCGGCGACGACGATCCGAATGCCGAGGCGGACGCCGCCGACAACAAGGCCAAGTACGACGCGTTCCAGGCGTGGATGAACGCTGCCGATCACTGGGATCAGCAGTACGACGATTGGGAGACGGCCTGGAACAACGCCGTCAACGCGATCGAGAACGCTCACGAGCACGGTCCGAAGGACGGCTGGAACGAGTGGTTCGGCGACTTCCTCGAGATCGCGTACATCGCCTTGACGGTCGTCGCGATCATCCTCGCCGTCGCCTTCATCGTCTGCACGTTCTGGATTACCGCTCCGATCGCCGCGACGATCGCCGGGATCGCGGCGACGGTGGGCACCATTGTGGCCGTCGCCACGGCCGTGGTCTCGATAGTGAGGTTCGCCCGCGGCGAGACCGACCTCCTGACGATGGTCCTCGACATCGCGTTCGCCGTCGTGCCATGCATCGGTCCTGTAGCGAACCTCATCTCCGATATGGGACCTCTCGTCGGGAGGCTTGGCATCGGTGCGACCGGAGTGGTGGACTCCCTGTTCCCGGCGATCGTCTACGGGAGCAACTTCGCGGAGCCTTTGGAATCGCTGATCCTCCGCGGTAGCGTCGGAGCAAGTATGTTCTTCGATGTGCCGAACCTCCTGAAGGTCGCAGACTTCGTGGGCGATCTGAACTTCCAGGTCTTCATCGCCGAGCTCACGACGTTGTACGGCACGTACGGTACTCTTTCGACATTGGTCGGCAACGACTGATGTGGCAACTGCGCGTCGACTCATCGCTGGTCGACTGGGCGGTTGTTCCGGGGCCTGACGAGCATGAACGGCGCCAGGAATGGGGGAGTGTCGTCGCGGGGGCGTTGCGAAGGCAGTGGGCGCTCGATCAGGACGAGCCGCTCGCGGTCGGGCTCTCCGAGACGATCGAGGTGCTGATGAGCTCCAGGCCGGAGGGAACGCTGGCCGACCTCGTCACCTGGCCGATCCGCTCACCATTGCCACTCCGTGTCACGTTCCACGTCGTCGAGACCGGTATATCGACGAACTGGGCAGCGCAGGGGTTCGAGGCCGCGCCGTATCTGCAGAGCCCGTTCGGAGACGGCGTCCAGTATTCTCGGCGCATCCCGCTCGAACTCACCGAGGGGATCGCGTCGCTCGACGCCGTGATCGTCTTCGACCGCGGCGATGCGGCTCTGATGGTGCGGGTGCATCCGTGTCCGATCGATGTCTATGTGGCATCGGCGAGAAGCCTCGCCGATTTGATCGCGTCGTGCGGTCTGACAGACTCGACGGGCGGGTCGTTCACAACCGGTGGATCCGAGTATCTCGCTCCGGAAGGGGCGGATGCGTGGCCTGAGGAAGGAATCGGTGTGCGTGGCTGAGAGCGGCATGTCATTGCGTGATCTGCTCGGTGCGCGACCTGACCCCGAGTTCGAGCTTTCGCTGCCGAACGGGTGGGAACGCCACGAGGCTTCTGTTGAGAGCCAAGCGCTGATCGAGAAGCGGCTGAGCCGCCAGCTCATGCGGGTCGGCAGCGTAGACGCGATGCAGACGTTCGGGGTGCTCCGGAACATGCTTCGCCAGTCGATGGATGAGATGCGCAAGCAGAACGTGATCGGCTATTTCGCACAGTCGGGATCGGATGTGTCGACACCATTCCCGGTGCCGGCGTCAATCATCGCCACGATCCGCACCGCGCCGTCGACTGAGGAGATGGACGGCTACATCAAGCGGCTGATCCTCGAAGAGGGCGCCGTTCCGCTGGGTAAGAACCGGGCTCTCCTGCGTGTCGAGCGAGAGAACGTGCGCGGCGATGATGAGGCGCAGATGGTGCTCAGCTCGACGTTGTACGTCACTCCCGTGCCGGGCACGCGACGCAGACGCGCGCTCGAGCTGCTCGCTGGCTATGGACGCCCGACCGATATCCCACGGGATGACGATCAGATCCAGTTCGTGCATGCGTTCTTCGATCTGATGGTCGCCTCGTTGCGATGGAAGAATGTCGTTCAGTGATAAGTCCTGAAGCGCAGAGAGAAGTCAACACGATGACTGATTCCCCCGGATCTGCGGATGCTGCGCGAAACGACCCTCAGGGTCAGATGGCTGGCGACCCGGCCGCGGAGCGTTTCGCGGCGATCATGCGGTACCCGCGGGTCGCGGTGCTGATCAGTGGTTCGCTTTTGTTGGTGTCCCTGGCTGTCAATCTCTTCGTACTCACGTCCAAGTCCGGGCTGTTGTACGTCGGAACCGCGGGTGCTGCGCTCATCTGCATTCTGACGTTGTGGAACGTCGTCAACTACTCGCAGAGGGCGATGGGCAGGTTGAAGCACCTGGCCCCGTCGGTCGAGGGCCGGTTCTCCTTGTGGAAGGCGGGGACGGGCGGGTATGCGGGTGTGCCGTTCGCTTATGGCGCTGAGCACGAGCGGTTCGGCGTGCTCAATTACCTCTCTGCTGGACTGCAGATCGAGATCGGGCATCTGTCGTCGCAGGTGTCGGCTCGTTATCGCGCGCCCACCGGTCGTCGTCATGCGTATGCGGTCGTGCGTCTGCCTGACCGTCTGCCGCACATGATCCTGAGTTTCGGGCATCTCTCAAAGGTCCTGGGAATGCGCGTCGTGCCCGAGCAGTGGCACCGCTCGCAACTTGTCGATGTGGGCTTCGGGCGACGGGCGCGACTTTTCGTCGCCGACGGCGGTGAGCAGATCGCTCGTACGTTCTTCACGCCTGAGCTGGTGCAGCTCTTCGAGAACGTCGGACGCACGTACGACGTCGAGATCAAGGGTCGGAGCCTTTACCTCTTCGCGGCCCGATCGGTCGCGGCGGGCAGTAACCGTCGGTGGAGCGGGCAGCGAGAGCTTGTCGAAGGGCTCGCCGCCGCGTTGGCGGGCTCGAGCGTGTGGGAGCTCGTACGTCGACAGAGCCGGGGGCGTGGGCCCGTGTACGGTGATCTTCGTGCAGACGTCGCACGGAGTGTGACCATCTTCTTCAGCATCCTTACGCTGGTCGCCGTCGTGCTCTCGATCGTCGTGATCAACGCCGCTGGCCTCCTCGATTGATCGCGATCGTCCGTGGAGGTCGAACGCGCCGGCGACATCGCGAACGGCTTCTCTGATCCGCTCCGCACCGACGCCGGCTGCGATGGACGGCTGCATGAAGAGCTACGCTCGCCCGATTGACGTCTTCGGGATGACGAGCAGATCGCCGCTGTCCATTTGTTCTTCAACCTGATGGTCGCATCATTGCGCTGGAAAGCCAGCCCGACAGATCAGGAGCAAGACCTACGTGGGAGATGACGCGATGATCGACATGCCCGGCCCCGGTAAGGAAGATTCCCGCCGTCCGAAAGTAACGGCACCGAGCGACAGCGAGCGTGAGCGGGTTGCTGCGATCATCCGTCGTCCGCGGATCGCGGCATTGATCAGTGGCAGCGTCGTAGTCATCGCCGTCGCCGTGGATCTCTTCTGGCTCGACAGGACCTCGGGGCTGCTGCTGGGGGCGATCGTGATCGCGGGCTTGGTCTGCGTCGTCGCGCTGTGGAATGTCATCAACTTCTCGTGGAGGGCTGTGACCAGGCTGCGGAGTCTGGCGCCGAAGGTCGGCGGCCGATTCACGCTGTGGGCGGGTGGGTCAGGCGGTCACGGGGGCGGTCAGTTCACTTCTGGTGTTGCACATCAGCGGTTTGGAGTGCTCAAGTTCTCCGAGAACGGAGCTCAGGTAGAAATCGGACACTTCGCATCAGAGGTGGCAGTGCGCCAAACATCCCCGATGGGGCGATCCATCGGTTATGTGGCCGTTCGTCTTCCCGAACGCCTGCCGAACATCTTCCTGCGCGGCGGACGCCATGCGCAGGTTCTGGGCATGAGGTGGACTCCTGAGCCATGGCATCGGTCGCAGCGAATCGACGTGGGGGCTGGCCGACGATTCCGAGTCTTTGTCGGAGACGGTGGTGAGCAGATCGCGCGCGCGTTCTTCGACCCTGACCTCGTGCAAGTGCTTCGGCGAGTCAGCCGCCAATACGACGTGGAGATAAAGGATCGGACCCTCTATCTGTATGCGGCCCGGTCGGTGGCATCCGGAACTGAGCGCCGCTGGCGCGCTCAGCTACCAATGATCGCGGAACTGGTCACGTCGATGTCGAGCTCCGCGGTCTGGGATCTTGTGCGCCGTCAGAGTCGCGGGAGGGGCCCAGCTTATGGCGATCTGCGCGTGAATGGGACACGACTTGCTGTAATGATCGGCGGGGCGGGCGTCGTCGCTGTCGTGGTACTGTCCTTCCTTGCGCTCTGGGGCGCTGGGCTGCTCGCTTGAGCGCTTTCGTGTAGGACCGGTGGGTTTTTGGGGGGAGAAGACGGCACGATGACTGATGCCTCCGGGTATGTAGAAGTTGCGCGCGGTGGCGACATCGCGAAGGAGCGGTTCGCGGCGATCATGCGCTTCCCGAGAAGGGCTGCGCTGATCAGTGGCGCTCTTGTTCCGGTCACCGCGGCGGTGAATCTCTTCGTGCTCAAGGACATGTCCTGGCCGCTGTTCGGCGTGACGGTGATCTCGGCGTTGATCTGTGCTTTCGCGGTCCGGAATATCGTCAATTTCCGGCCGGGTGCGATCACGAGGTTGGAGGCTCTGGCGCCGGAGATCGGCGGACAGTTCTCGCTGTGGAAGGCGGGTACGGGCGGGTATGCGGGCGCCCTGTTCGCCTACGGCATCGAACATCAGCGGTTCGGCGTGCTCAACTACGCCGTTCGTGGCATGCCGGTCGAGATCGGTCACTTGTCGTCCGAGGTTTCGGACCGCTTCAAGGCTCCAACCGGTCGTCGTCATGCGTATGTTGTCATCCGTCTTCCGGAGCGTCTGCCGCACATGATATTGAGTTTTGGGCGGGTTTCCGGAATTGCAGGCGTACGTGTGATGCCGGACGGGTGGCATCGTTCGCAGCGGCTGGACGTGGGGTTCGGCCGCCGGGTACGACTTTACGTTGCGGATGGTGGTGAGCAGCTCGCGCGCAGTTTCTTCAGCCCTGAGATGGTGCAGCTGTTTCGGGGCGTCGGCCGTTTCTACGATGTTGAAATCAAGGATCGGAACCTCTACCTGTTTTCGGGCAGATCGGTTGCGGCGGGTCCGGCCAGTCGCTGGCATGCGCAGCGGGCATTGGTCGATGGTGTCCCTGCGCAGGTCACGGACTCGGACGTCTGGGAACTCGTGCGGCGTCAGAGCAGGGGGCGTGGCCCCGCCTACGGTGAGCTTCGGGCCGATACTGCGCGGGCGATTGCGATCGTCTTCTCTGTCGCTGCTGTTGCTGTCGTCGTGCTCTCGTTCATTGCGCTGAAGGCCGCAGGCTTACTTGACTAGAGGAAACGATGATTGATTCCTCCGCATCTGCGGATGCTGCGCGAAGCGGCCCTCAGGGTCAGGCGGCCGGCGGCCAGGCCACGGAGCGGTTCGCGGCGATCATGCGCTTCCCGCGGGTGGCGGCGCTGATCAGTGGTCCGCTCGTCCTGGTATCTCTGGCAGTCAATCTCTTCGTACTCACGTCCAAGTCCGGGCCGTTGTTCGTCGTGACCGCGGCCTCTGCTCTGATCTGCATCCTGGCGCTGTGGAACGTCATCAACTACTCGCAGAGGGCGATGGACAGGTTGAAGCACTTGGCCCCGTCGGTCGAGGGCCGGTTCTCCTTGTGGAAGGCGGGGACGGGCGGGTACGCGGGTGTGCCGTTCGCATATGGCGCCGCGCACGAGAGGTTCGGTGTGCTGACCTACGCGGTGCACGACATACCGATCGAGATCGGCCATCTGGCCTCTCAGACGTCGGCCCGTGTGCAGGCCCCGACGGGTCGTCGGCATGCATACGTCGTCGTTCGCCTTCCACAGCGCCTGCCTCATATGATCCTCAGTTTCGGGCATCTGTCAAAGGTTCTGGGGACGCGCGTCGTGCCCGAGCAATGGCACCGTTCGCAACTTGTCGATGTGGGTTTCGGTCGTCGGGCGCGACTGTTCGTCGCCGACGGTGGTGAGCAACTCGCTCGTACGTTCTTCACTCCGGAGTTGGTGCAGTTCTTCGAGCGCGTCGGACGCACGTACGACATCGAGATCAAGGATCGGAACCTCTACCTCTTCGCGAGTCGATCGGTCGCGGCGGGCAGTAACCGCCGGTGGAGCGGGCAACGTGCGCTCCTCGAAGGGCTCGCCGCAGCGTTGGCGGGTTCCGGAGTGTGGGAACTCATACGCCGGCAGGGCGCGGGGCGGGGGCCCGGATACGGCGGTGAGATCCGTGCGGACCTCGTGCGCGGCGGCGTGATCGTCGTGAGTGTCTTGGTGGTGATCATCACCGTGCTGTCGATCATCGCGATCAACGCTGCAGGTCTGCTCGACTAGATCACGCCTCTGATCGAGGTGGTCGTGATGGGTATCACTCCCCATGGCGTTGCTCTTGAGCGCTCAATAGGGTGAGTCGGCGCAACGTGGCCTCGCCCGACTCAGATGGAGAAGACGACACGATGACTGATGCCCCGAGATCAGTGGAGGTCGCGCGCACCGGCGACATCGCGAATGAGCGGTTCGCGGCGATCATGCGCTTCCCGAGAAGGGCTGCGCTGATCAGCGGCGCTCTGGTTCCGGTCGCGGCGATCGTGAATCTCTTCGTGCTCAAGGACATATCTTGGCCGCTTTTCGGTGTGAGCGTGATCTCGGCGCTGGTCACTGTCCTGGCCGTATGGAACGTCGCCAATTTCTCACCGACGGCAATCGCCAGGTTGGAAGCACTGTCATCGCGGGTTGATGGAGAGTTCACGCTGTGGAAGGCGGGTACCGGTGGGTATTCCGGTATGCCGTTCGCGCACGGTCTCGAGTTCGAGCGGTTCGGCATGCTCAGCTATGCCCGTCACGGGATGCCGGTCGAGATCGGTCATCTGTCCTCTCGGCTGAATGCCCGCGCCAGGGCGCCGATGGGGCGTCGTCATGCGTATGTCGTCATCCGTCTGCCGGAGCGCCTGCCGCACATGATCGTGAGTTTCGGGCACCTCTCGCAGATACTGGGCGCTCGGGTGGTCCCGGACCAGTGGCACCGTTCGCAACTCGTCAAGCTGGAAGTCGCGCCCCGGTTTCGGCTCTTCGTCGGCGATGGCGGTGAGCAGCTCGCGCGAAGTTTCTTCACCCCGGATGTCGTGCGGATGTTCCAGCGGGTGGGGCGCTTCTACGACGTCGAGATGAAGGGCCGGGACCTCTATCTGTTCTCGAGCCGGTCGGCGGCGGCTGGTACGGAGCGTCGGTGGAACGGACAACGGGAGCTCATCGAGAGGCTCGCCGCGACGATGACCGGTTCTGACATATGGGATCTGGTGCGCGACCAGAGCCGAGAGCACGGGCCCGGTTAGGGAACACGATGGCCGACGACACCGGATCGGTGGATGGGTATTGCTCCCCATGGTGTCCTGGGTGCACGTCTTATTAGTGTTTGGGTAGGTGGTCCGCACGGGGCTGCCGGTTCTGACAGGAATGGGGTGGGCGCATGAGCGATTTCGGCGCAACTTACGACGAGATGGATGCGGCGGCTTCGAAGCTGGACGATGGCAAGATCGCGAT
>Ga0308157_10000452_pt1 | contig 136428 bp, 117 predicted proteins | sample PhyBR1_FD_201035 | JGI IMG/M metagenome (GOLD analysis project Ga0308157, IMG submission 201035) | Phyllosphere microbial communities from UC Gill Tract Community Farm, Albany, California, United States - DLSLB.R1 | ecosystem: Host-associated > Plants > Phyllosphere > Unclassified | place... | reverse complement strand
GGCGACGCTGAAGAGCGCGCAGCTGATTACATCAAGGCCAACGTCACCAAGCCAGTTGTTGGCTACGTGGCTGGCTTCACCGCTCCTGAGGGTAAGACCATGGGCCACGCAGGCGCCATCGTTTCCGGCTCGGCTGGCACCGCCCAGGCCAAGAAGGAAGCACTGGAAGCTGCTGGCGTGAAGGTCGGCAAGACTCCATCGGAGACCGCAGTACTGCTGCGCGAAGTCTTCGCTGCTCTCTAAGCTCACGCTGAGCGCATAAGCAATACCCCGGATCTTTGGATCCGGGGTATTTCTTTACCCGCTACACTGCCGGTCTACAACAGGCAGGGCAGTGGAGCACAAGGGGAAGGCCACCAAAAAACTTGGTGGCCTTCCCCTTGTGCTATTTAGTTATCAAGAACCGCGTTTAGGCCTGAGGGGTCATGTCCTTGCCGGACTTGCCCTGATCGCTCAGTTCCTGCTGGTAGCTCTCCTCAAGAGCAGGAACCTGCTCGAAGAGCTCTTCCACATCAAGGTCAGGGTTCTCTTCCTGAGTCTTGACCAGCTCAATGGCTTCCTCCTCGGTAGCAACCGATGGCAGGGAACCAGGCAATGGCTTACGTGCCGATTCCTTCAAGAAGCAGATCGCAATGAAGCCGGCGATCGACGTACCCATCACCCAGAACGCTGGAGCCAGCGACGAGGAGGTCATGGTGACCAGGGCCTGCATGATGAACGGCGCGAAGCCACCAAAGATTGCGACAGCGAAGTTATAGGAAATACCCATGCCACCATAACGCGACGCGGTCGGGAACAACGCAGGTAGCGAGGAGGCAAGGTTGGCGACGTAGAAGGTCACTGGGAATGCTAGCAACGCCAAACCAACCAGAGTTGACCAGATTGCTCCGTGCATCATGAACAGGAACGCAGGAACCGCCAGAATGATGGCCGAGACGGAACCTACAAACAACACCTTACGGCGACCAATGCTATCCGAGAGCTTACCGGTCAGCGGGATGCACAACGACATACCCACCAGGATCGGCAGGGTCAGCAGGTTACCGTGGACCGGATCGTAGTGCAGGGTCTCGGTCAGGTAGGTCGGCATGTAACTGGTCAGTGCATAACCAGCGGTATTCGCTGCCGAGACCAAGACGAAGCCGGTGAGCAGTTCGCGCCAGTAGGCCTTGACCAAGGCGATGACACCCTTAGGGGCATCAGCGGAGTTCTTAGCATCATCGCTGGCCTTGTGGGCAGCTTCCTGAGCTTCCTTGAAGGCAGGCGTATCTTCAATCTTTGAACGGAACCACAGGGCGATAACGCCCAATGGCAGCGCTACCAGGAATGGAATACGCCATGCGAAGCCTTCCATGACGTCTTCTGTCAGGGTCAGCTGCAAGATCGAAACGAAGGCAGCACCCAGTGCGAAGCCCATGTACGAGCCCAAGTCCAGTAGCGAGGCGTAGAAACCGCGTCGCTTGTCCGGGGCATACTCGGTAATGAACGTAGTAGCACCGGCGTACTCACCGCCGGTAGAGAAGCCCTGAATCAGTTTCAAAACTACGAGCAGAATTGGTGCTGCTACGCCCCATACCGAGTAATCCGGAAGAATACCGATACCGAAGGTGGCCAGAGCCATCATCAGCAAGGTGAAGACTAGGATTTTCTGTCGGCCGACGCGGTCGCCGAGCTGGCCAAGGATCACGCCACCCATTGGGCGGGCAACGAAGGTCACGGCGAAAACACCGAGGCTGAATAAAGTCTGAATTGCGGGGTCAACGGTGTCTGGCATGAATAGCTTGCCGATAATGACAGCCAGGTAGCCGTAGACACCTACGTCGTACCATTCCATGAGGTTACCGACGACGGTGCCCCCGATGGCCTTCTTAAGCATTGAGTCGTCAACGACGGTGACGTCTTCTACTTTCAGGCGGCGCTTCCTAAAAAACCGTTGCTTGCGTGGATTAGCTGCTTCCATAGTTTCACTCCTCATATCTTTCTTGATCTTGTCGTGGAACCGACGCCCTACTGCCACGACAAGGGAGTCGAAAATTACTCTCTACAGTCATATTTGGACGCCGGGCGACTCTTCGAAATCGATAGATTTCTACTCGAAAAACCGCCAAAAGACGGGGTCCGAGCGATGAAACGCTTGAGCGGATAGTTATCAACTCTACCAAAAAGTAACTTCATACCCCCAAACGGGGCGTGTCCTAAGTCTCAAGGTGGTGGTATTGAAAAGTTCCCTGTAGGGGAGGTGAACTCCGCTACACCGTAGAAGCTATAGGGCATCCGAGAGAATTGGGTGCGGAGTTTGAAGGTCCCGAAACGCCGAAAAAAATGTGACGAAGGACTCGTTGCGACACACTGAGAAAACTGGATAAAATCGCCAATTTTGTTGGTGGCAACGTTATATTGGGAAGAATTTTGACTCGTTGAACAAAGCCCGAAGAGAACCGGACGGTACGGGTTTTTGAATCTGTCCAAAGCTGAAAATGCCCCAAGAACGCCGCGTGGGCGTCTTGGGGCACGAATAGGTTTGTTCCTAGCTTCGCAAGCCAACGGTCGCATCATCATCGATCCGCAGGAAAGACGAACCTATAAAGGCGAAAGCACCTGGGATCAGAAGCATCCTGTGCTTAGGGTTGTAAAAAATCTCTTCGAGTGGTGATGCTAGGACCCGATGAACCTTTTCCAGCAGCCTGTCGTTTTCCAAGGACAGGCGTTGCTGATCAGTTTCAATGACCACACGATCCTTTTCGGTGCTTACCGATGCACGCATCCAGTCGTCATCCGGTGTACTGATAGTCTCCGACTTAATCAGGGACACGGTTATTACCGCCTTTATCGTTCGTTTCGCTCCAGCGAGGATCCGCTTAAGCCACTGACCGATGGGCGCACTATGTGTGGCTTAGCGCATACCAACTGACATACTGAATATATCGCGTCCGGCCGGTAGACGCCTCTTATTCCCAGAGAATTAATCAACCTGTTACTCGAGCAGGCCCCTAATATCTTGTGCAGTCAATGCCTTAGAGAACCCGTCGGCCTCATCCATGACGGTAGAGATCAACTTACGCTTGCTCTCCTGCAAAGCCACCACTTTCTCCTCGATGGTGCCCTGCGAGATCATCCGGTAGACCATCACCTGACGAGTCTGACCAATACGGTGAGTACGGTCAATGGCCTGTGCTTCTACTGCAGGGTTCCACCAAGGATCTAGCAGGAAGCAGTAGTCCGCTTCGGTCAGGTTCAAACCGAAACCACCGGCCTTGAGCGAGATCAAGAACAGCGGAGCTTCGCCATCCTTAAACTGCTCAATGACCTTCGAACGATTTCGGGTATTTCCATCGAGATACACAAAATTCACGCCGCGTTCGGTCAGCTTGTCGGCCAATACCTTCAGGTACGAAGTGAACTGGCTGAAGATCAGCGCACGGTGGCCTTCGCCCAAAACATCATCGAGCTGGTCAAATAAGGCCTCTAGCTTCGAACCAGGGACATCGGCAAGTTCGGGATCAACCAGTGAAGGTTCCAACGCGAGCATGCGCAGATGGGTCAGCGACTGGAAAATCGTGAAACGGTTACGGTCCAGATCCTCAACCAAGTGCAGGATCTTCTGACGTTCGCGGTTCAGGTGAGTGTCGTAAACATGCTGGTGCTCATCGGAAAGACGAACCAACAGCTGTTGCTCCTGCTTGGCAGGCAAATCGAGGACTACTGATTCTTTGGTGCGTCGCAACATAAACGGTTTGATCCGTCGTTGCAGCAAGGCCAGTGTGTCCTTATCGCCCAAGACCTCAATGGGGCGGGCGAACTGACGGTTGAAGCGACTCGTATTCAAGAACAGCGCAGGTGCCACCAATGACAGCAGTGCACCGAGCTCGGAGAGGTTATTCTCCATCGGAGTACCGGTAACCGCTAGCTTGAAGTTGGTCTGCAAGTTCACGGCCGTACGGTGAGCCTTGGTGGAGCGGTTCTTCACGAACTGTGCTTCATCCAGAATCAACCCGGCAAAGCGCTGGGACTCGTAAATCTCGTCATTCAAACGCAACAGGGTATACGTGGTGAGGATGACGTCGTAGTTCTCTGCCAGATCACTGAGCTGATGCGGCGAACTCATCGTGCCCTCGATGCTGGTCACGCGAAGGCTCGGGGCGAATCGCTTAACTTCGGTTTCCCAGTTAGATACGACTGAGCTTGGCGCAACGACAAGGAACGGAGCCGGAGTTCGCTGACCTGCTGGGAGCTTGGCGCAGGCCTCGCTATCGCTCCACAGCCCGTGAGCGTGCAGGATCAGTGCAATCGTCTGCAAGGTTTTACCCAGGCCCATATCGTCGGCCAGGATTCCACCAAAACCACCCTCATAGAGGCGGCTTAGCCAGCGGAAGCCTTCAACCTGGTAGGGGCGCAATTGTGCGTTGAGGGTCTCAGGGACCATCGCCTGCTCGCCCTCGGCAACCTTGAGTAAGGAACGCATACGCCCGATGAACAAATCTGCGCCGTCGATCCCTTCTGCGAGTTCATCGAGTTCTTCAAAGAGGGAAATCTGGAAGACGGTGAGCTTCAGATCGCCTTCCTTCGGCTTGTCATTCAGCGCCTGGGCTTCATCCACCAGAGCCTTGAGCTTGGCGAACAGTGGCTGGTTCAGTGAGAACCACGTATTGTCTGGCAGCTTGATCTTCATCTGACCGTTGCTCATGGCTTCAACAATCTGAGAAAAAGGCACTTCGTGGTCACCCACGGAGATCAGCAACCCCAAGTCCAACCAGTCCGTACGTTCATGATTGACCGCATTGATCTTCAACTGCGGAAGTTCGCGCAACTGCCGGAAGACTGGACGGGTGCCCTTTTCATTGAGCTTGACGACAGGCAGGGCTTCGATGGCAGGCAGGATTTCAGAAACAAAGGAAATGACGCTTTCCCCCGAATAGAACTTGGGGGAGAGGTCTGGGTTTCCCGTTTCTGTGGTCTGCTGGAAGACCTCATCAATAGCCGCGCGAAGCTGCTGCTCAGCTTCAAAATCATAGACATCTTGCTGATCTGGAACACCGGGATAGCGGATCTGGAACTCCAGGGTCGCCGTGTCATTGGGCTCGCCCTTGTCATTGAGATCGCGCTTGTAGGCGACATTAGCCTGCACGTAAGGAGGCTTAAGATCTGGAAGCACCAGGTCCTCGCTGGCGCTGTGAAGCTCAAAGCGACGGGCCAAGCGTGGGTAGGTAGATTCAAAGAAGCTATCGATTTCAGCCACTGGAATAGTCACCGACCGGCGGTCAATGTACCAGCGACGATGGGCCTCTGCGATCGGTTCCTGGCTAGGAGCCAACCAGATTTCATCGGGTGAACCGAGCTGTGCGTAGAAACCATGATCGGCAATAACCCCACTCGGGGAGTCAGGGTCTAGCGCCAAGTCCTGACCATCGATATGCAAGATGCCGCCCAGTTGCAGGTTCTCATCATTCAGGGCTGCCTGCATGCTGAAGCTGGCGTGATCAATGATGCGAATACGCTGTTCGGTGCGCGTAGAAATGAGTGCAATGCCCAGTTCTTGTGCCTGTTCAAGCAGTGGCCACAGCAGTTCTGAGGCGTACTCATCCATGAATAGCCAGTCTTCGTCGACTTTGAACTGCAATTGGGTATCACTACGCGCCATGGATGCAAAACGGGTGAACCAGTGATGCTGCGCGCGCAACAAGTTCCAGCCGTAGGTCTTGAAACCTAGGGTGGTCCAGCGTAGCTGTCCGCGAACCCAACGACCCTCAGAATTACGGACCATCGGGCGAACACCGAGACGGAAGCGCTTATTGCGTGTGGGGTGTGGAATGCTGCCGGTGGGCATCCACTGCTGTTGCTGAGTGGCGTTCTTCGCGTCAAAGAGCATGAACTGCAGACCCATGGCTACTACCGGGTCATTCTGTGAACCGAGCAAACCATCGGCAGGTCCAGGCTCAGATGGCTCAAACCACGAGTCAATTTGCTGGGCCCATGCGGCTGAAGTTTTTTCTTCTGACACGGCGACGGCGCGGGGCAAAGAAGCTATCTTGTTCGAGACAATCGCCAAGGCTGCAATGTGTGGGCAGATGCCCGGCTTGTCACAGGTGCATTCGCACAGTTCGATTTTCCACTCGTCGTCGACCTGATGAACCTGGATCATCGGCGAGAACTCTTCGTCGCTGGCACGGACAGTGCCCTCGATTTGCCGAGTCGATTCATCAAACTCCACGTCAACTACAGAATTTTCTTCAGTAGCAATGTTCTTTCCGTAAAAGAAAGGGACGTCGCCCAGGTAGCGCAGCAAGTGGCGGGCGTCGATGGTTGGTGGAACAGAATCACTCATCCTCTCATCGTTTCACGTTCCGGCCCGTGGTGAAAGTTGAAGGGCATGTCTGTGAATAATCACTAGCTGTGACGTAGCGTTGACACATGTCCCATATCTGGCCCTATCTACCGGCAAGAGCGGTCAATATTAGCTCGCTCAACGAGTTTGATCGGTTGGCCGCCGAAGCATTAGCCTCCCGTCACACCCGTGGATTTAGCTGGCGCGTGCATCGTGTTGATCTGCGCGAGAGGGACTCCGTCCTTCGTGCTTTAGACCTATCCGAAGCGATCTTTATCGACTGTCAGTATTCAGCCCAGGGACGAGAACTAGTGCAAGCCACTGGCGGACTGTGTATGAGTTCTGGCAAGGAACTGCCTTTTGAAACTACGGCGCGGGATTTGTACACCCCGGATGAACTCTATGCCGGCATCAAGACATCCAACTACGAGCAGGTGCCGGACGCGAAAATTTACGCCTATTCGCAACAGCAGACCGCGCCAGCTGCGTTGAATTCTGATGATGCTATGGCACGAACCTTGCACGATCACCATGTGGGGCAGGCCCTCGTTGCTCAAGTGTATGAGGGAGTATTCAAAGAGACTCCCTTGATCGGTGTCATGGGTGGGCACGCCATGCTCCGCGGTTCAGATCAATACGCGCAGACGGTACAGCTTGGGCAAATGATTACCCAGAACGGTTATGCGGTGGCCACCGGTGGGGGACCGGGAGCCATGGAAGCAGCCAATGCTGGAGCGTGGTTGGCAGACTACAAGCCACAAGAGATTGAACTTGCTCTCCAGATGCTAGCTTCACAGCCTGATGCCATCCACCAGCGCACCAGTTGGGCCCGCACCGCGCTCGCCGTCAAAGAACGCTTTCCCAGTACCCGAGAATCTCTGGGCGTACCGACATGGTTTTACGGGCATGAGCCACCCAATCTTTTTGCAACGAAGATCGCAAAGTTTTTCACCAATTCCATCCGCGAAGCGGTGCTCTTGGAACAGTCCACTGGTGGGTTGGTGGTCCTGCCCGGGGCGGCCGGTACGGTGCAAGAAATCTTCCAGGATGCTTGCGAAAACTACTACGCCACCGGTGCACGCGTGGTGCCTATGGTTCTACTCGGGCGTGAGTATTGGACCAAGACCATGCCCGCGTGGCCATTGCTCAAAGCACTGGCTGCCGAACGAGTCATGGAAGAAAGAATAGCGCTCGTGGATACCGCGGCCGAGGCCATGGAGTTCATTAATTCTATGGGTACGTTGCGCCGTCGTACACGCTGGTAGTACGCAAAAACGAACAGCCTCGCTACCCCAGGATTAACTGATCTGGGGTAGCGAGGCTGCTGGCCTCACAACAAGGGATAGTCCGGTTAGGCGACCTGTACGTCGAAGAGTAGACCCAGGCAGTACGTCACTGCGGCGGCACCCCAACCGATGGCCAACTGGCGCAGGCCACGCTTGAGCGGGGAAGCTCCGGAAAGCAACCCGACGATGGCGCCGGTGATCATCAGTGCGATGCCTACCAAAACGACGGAGATGATGATGGCGGTCAAACCGCTGAGTCCGAAGATGTACGGCAGGATTGGAATGACCGCACCGGAAGCAAAGAGGCAGAACGACGTGAAAGCGGCGCCCGTGGCGGAGCCAAGCTCCTCGTGTTCGCTTTCCAATTCCTCCGAACGTTCCTCGGGGTTCAAGGAGAATGATGGGTTGCAGTCACAGGTGAACAACCCCATGCGTTCGGCGGCGCGGTGTTCTGCATCCTCATCGTTCATACCGCGGGCCTTATAGATCAGCACCAACTCGTTTGAATCCAAGTCGAGGTTGGGGGCCGCGGTGAGCGTGACCTGGGTGGGCCGAGAGGCGGTGAGTAGCTCACGCTGGGAACGCACGGAGACGAACTCGCCAGCTGCCATGGATAGCGCACCGGCCAAGAGCCCGGCGATACCGGAGAAGAGCACAAAGGTGGAGGAAACGCCGGTGGCGCCGATGCCCATGATCAGTGCCAGGTTGGAGACCAACCCGTCATTGGCGCCAAATACTGCTGCACGGAAGTTGCCTGAGAGCTGAGCGCGGCCGGCGGTGGCCAACGCACGCACTACTTCTTCGTGGACCTGTTCGTCGGCGGCCATTTGTGCGGTCGCGTCTTTGTCATTACGGTAAGGCGAGCTGCTCTCGGAGCGTTGTGCCATGGCCAGCACGAAGACGGAGCCGAAGTTGCGAGCGAGGAAACGCAGGATGGTACGGCGCAATGATGGGCGCACTGGCTTGAAATGCTCTCCAAGCTTGGACCGCCAGTGTTCCTCATGCCGGGCTTCGGCTTCGGCCAGACCTAATAGGATCTGTTTTTCCTGCCCGGTTTTCTTCTGGGCGAGGGTTCGGTAGATGGCGCCTTCGGCGACTTCATCGGCGAGGTACTTTCGCCATCGTTGGATCTGGGCACGAGTCGGTTCGGTTGTTGACGGGTTCGACATCACGAAAACAGCTCTCTTGGCAGGTCGAATTTCTTAGCGAAACTCGGTGAACGGGTCAGCTACCAAGTTTAGTGAGGGGCCTAAGGCTTGGGAATTTGGCAAGGCTAAAAGCAATGCTGCGCCCCTGTGATTGCCCGGCCGTGGCTACACCCAGGACCAGTTCAGAGGAATCAGGGTTGAAGAGCGGACGACGTGCACAGCGGGCTAGTAAGTGTTCTAGTTGCCCGGGGTCATCAACGTAGCGGATTAGCCATTGGCCCTGGAACTTAAATTGCACTTGACCGGTTTGGCGGTCGACGATGGGCAGAACAGAATATGCCATGTGATGCGCTCTCGCTGAGTTCTTGCCCGAACACAGTGGGTGAACGGACCGCTTCTTCATCCGAACCACCCATGAATCTGGGGTTGGTGCACGGCTAGTCGGAGCTTAACGCCGTGTCTCGTGAAGCAACACTTGTGATGCTACCCGCCGGTGCTACGCAGAATGAAGATCTGTTCCGTTATGTGACTTGTTCCGGTGCTCACTCTTGACTTTTGTTAGTGGCCAGGCGGTCGATGGCTTCGTATTGCTCGGCCCATCGGGCCGCAGAGTAGTCGGGGAGGTTCGGGGCCGCCGCACGTAAACCTACGAAACCGTCAAGCTGTTCGCGGACGATATCAAGATGGCCAGCGTGCCGGGAAGTTTCTGCGATCATGTGCACCATGAGATGTTCGAGGGTGGTGTGGCGTCGGCGAGTCCACCACGGAACTTCCGCCGGCGCGTTCAGAGGCAAGGCCCGGATCCCTGCGTCGGCGAAAGCCGTCGATTCTTGGTAGAGCTCGATGATCTTCGCGGCGCTGAACTGGGCCGGTGGGAGGAAATCGGTTTGCGGATCATCGATGTCTAAGAGGTTTTGGATATAGGGGTCATCAATGGTGCGGTTCAGGCACTCTCCGAAGTATCCGTATTCGGTAATGGCCAGATGATGGATTACACCAAGGATATGAGTTCCCGTGGGGGTTAGTGGTTTGCGGGCCAGACGATCGTTCAGGCCTTGGGCCTTGTAGACGATGGCTTCGCGGGCATCGGAGAGATATTCCTGTAGGAGTTCTTTGCTGTGATCCATGCACAGAGTCTAAGTAAGTATGTACGTGCCTTGAGTATGAAGCGTGTGAGACACAGCATATTTGCAGGCTGGGCGCTATGCTCTGTTTACTATTAGTAAACTCGCTGCGGTGAGCCCTTGAATCGCTCAATCGTTGCCTAGTGTGCCCTAACGAACGACCCGATGGAGTGAATGCATGAAAACCCTGCCCGTGGAATCAAGCGGCGCTGCAATCAATATTGGTTCTCGGTTGCGTGGGGTGCGTCAGCGACAGCGCATGACTATCGACCAGGTGGCCGAGCTTTCCGGATTAACCAAGGGGTTTCTTTCGCGGGTGGAGCGAGATTTGACGAGCCCTTCGGTGTCAACACTGCTGAAGCTGTGCGAGGTGCTGGGCATTGAGGTGGGGACGCTATTCGAAGTGCCCGAAACCATGTTGGTTCGGCTTCAAGAAGCACCGCGGGTGTCCTTGGGCGGTGATGGGATTACCGAACAGCTGGTGACTCCGCGCGGTGAAAAACGGGTACAGATGATCAGAGCTGAAATTGCACCCAAAGGTGTCGGTGAAGCAGAACTGTATTCGGTGGATTGCGAATTAGAAGTGTTGCATGTGATTGCCGGAAGGTTCACCCTCGTTCTGCCTGAGCAGCGCGTTGAACTTGAGGCCGGTGACACCATGACTTTTTCCGGGCGGGAACCGCATAGCTGGGAAAACGAGTCCGATGAAGTCGCTTTGGTGACGTGGACTTTGATCCTCTGATCTGTTCGGCACCTATTCGGTGTGGTGTTGCCAAGCGCGTATTCTAAAAAGGTGTGCTCATCGTGCGCACTGAGTGCGGTGATTGATAGGAGTGGCGTGAGGACAAGCGAGGAAACTGGTGCACGGGATCAGCTCCGTTGCATCGGCTGGTGGGCTTCGGTGCTTGTTGGCGTTCTTGCCGGCACCACCCTGACGTGGATTCGCACGCAACGTAATTTCTTTTTCATTGGCGCAGCCATTATCGCCGTGGTGATTGTGGTCATCGGGCTACGCACGATTCGACGTCGCGCCCGCTTCCCGCAAATGGCTCAATCTCATGTTTCCTGGTCCTATGGCCTATGGATGATCATCTTGCTCATTCTTGTGGGCCCCATTCAGTTGGTCTATGTGGCCGATGACCTTTCGGAACTCATGCTGAAGTCCTTGGTGCTTTCTGCTGGATTTGCGGTGGCCATCCATGAGCTCGACCGTTCACTTGTTAAGGCCAGTATCAAAAACTACCGCGAACCACCCTTGTCTTAAGTCCGGATTCCTGCGCAGTAGAAATGAGGGCGGATCTTTGAAAGCAGGTTTTGCGCCGGTTGCACCTTGGTAGATGCCGTGACCCTTATAGGGTCACGGCATCTAATGCATTAAGCGGGTTTATGGGTAATAGTCTCAGATTTGGGTGCGTGTATCTTGACGTGACTTCGATAACAAAATAGCATAATAGGAAACTGAAGTTTCGTATTAGGCAACTGCGATTAATGTCGTCAAGCGCCGGGAGGGCAAGAACATGAAAGAAGTCCGCATTGAGGAAAACGGCCACCTAGGGCCGATCAACGCAGCGGTTATTCCACGCTATGCAGGCGCTGGAACCTACGCCCGCCTGCCACGCCTTGACCAGGTTGAAAACGCCGACATCAAGATCATCGGTGTACCTTTTGACACCGGCGTTTCCTACCGCCCAGGAGCCCGCTTCGGCGCCAACCACGTACGTGAATCCTCGCGCCTGATCCGTCCTTACAACCCAGCCACCGATACCTCACCATTTGCGCAGAGCCAGGTAGTGGACGCCGGTGACCTCGCAGTTAACCCGTTCAACATCAACGAGGCTATTGAAACCATCCAGGACGAAGCTCTGGAACTGACCGCAGATGGTTCAAGCCTGGTCACCATCGGTGGCGACCACACCATCGCACTGCCACTGCTGCGTGCAGCTTCGCAGCGCGCCGGTGCCCCGGTGGCCATGCTGCACTTCGATGCCCACCTGGATACCTGGGACACCTACTTCGGCGCCGAATACACCCACGGCACTCCATTCCGCCGTGCAGTAGAAGAAGGCATCCTGGATACCGAGGCGATCTGCCACGTAGGTACCCGCGGCCCGCTCTACGGCAAGAAGGACCTGGAAGACGACAAGCGTTTCGGCTTCGGCATCGTGACCAGCTCGGACGTCTACTACCAGGGTGTACGCGAAATCGTTGACAAGCTGCGTGATCGCATTGGCAACCGTCCGCTGTACATCTCGGTGGACATTGACGTGCTGGACCCTGCCCACGCACCGGGCACCGGAACCCCAGAAGCCGGTGGCATCACCAGCCGAGAACTACTCGAAATCCTGCGTGGCCTGCGCGGCCTGAACATCGTGGGCGCCGACATCGTTGAGGTGTCCCCAGCCTACGACCACGCAGAACTGACCGGCGTCGCCGCCAGCCACGTCACCTACGACCTGATCTCCCTGATCAGCGACTTCCGTTCCAATAAGGGGCTGAACAAGTAATGAGCGAACAGCCCCAACGCAATGGTGGCGACCTGGTCATTGAGACCCTGAGCGCGCTGGGCGCCAAAACTGTGTTCGGCATCCCCGGACAGCACGCCTTGGGGCTGTTCGACGCGCTGTCGCGTTCCAACTTGGAATTCGTTTCCTCGCGCGTAGAAAACAACTCCGCCTTCGCTGCCGATGGTTACTCCCGTGCCACCGGCGAAGTGGGCGTACTCTTTCTTTCTACCGGGCCAGGCGCGCTGACTTCCCTTGCCGGGTTGCAAGAAGCCTACGCCACCGGTGTGCCCATGGTGGTCGTCGCCAGCCAGATTCCACTAGATGGATTGGGTGCACGACGCAAAGGCATGCTGCACCAGCTTGATGACCAGAAGGCTTCGGCTGCCAACGTCACCAAGTTCCAGCAAACCGTCCACCATGCTTCGGGCATCCCCTCGGCTATTCAGGACGCTTGGGCTCGGGCCATCACCGTGCCTATGGGACCGGTCTGGGTGGAAGTGCCACAGGATGTTCTCCTCGCTCAGGTGATGGTTCCACCGGTACAGGATGCTTTGGCTGAAGCCTATGAGCATCCACCCCGTGAAGAACTGGTGCGCGAAGCGATCAACTGGCTTTCGGATGCCCAGCGTCCGGCGATTATAGCCGGTGGCGGTGTACGCCGTGCCGGGGCACAGGCGGAACTGCTCGCGGTGGCCGAAACCCTACAGGCACCGGTGCTTTCCAGCCCCGGTGGCAATGGGGCCTTCCCCTGGAACCATGAGCTGTCTTTGCAGTCATGGGTTGAAGACCGCCACGCCACCGAGGTCATGGAAGATGCCGACGTACTGTTGGTGATCGGCTCAGCATTGGGCGAAGTGACCAGTAATTACTTCACCATGGAACCGCGCGGCAAAATGATTCAGATTGATGCTGAGCCACGCGTGCTGGAATCCAATACTCCAGCATTGGGTATCCGTGCCGATGCTCGTGAGGCACTGAAGTTCCTCGACCGGGATCTGAAAGCCGCTGGTTTCACTTCCCGGGCTTCGTGGCATGGCCACAGCCCTCAGCAGGTGGTAGCTGACACTCTGGAGAAAATTCAGGAGCGTCTTGACGGGCAAGATTTGGCCAAGGAACGAAAGTTCATGGCCGATATCCGTGAAGCGATACCAGCGTCGATGCAGACCTTCTGGGATATGACCATTGCCGCCTACTGGGGTTGGAGCTGCTGGGACGCCAAAGATGGGCAGTTCCATTCGGCTCAGGGTGCCGGCGGGCTAGGCTATGGTTTCCCTGCGGCTATTGGCGGGGCCATTGGCACAGGGCAGCGTGTACTCGCGGTCAGCGGTGATGGGTCCTCGATGTATTCGATTGCTGAGCTGGCCACGGCCAAGCAACATCAAGCTCCGGTGACCTGGCTGATTGTTGATGACGGTGGATACGGCATCCTGCGCGAATATATGGAAGGTGCCTTTGGCAAAGCAACCGCCACCGAGTTGGCACGACCTGACTTCGTGGCGCTGGCTCAGTCCTTTGGAGTACCAGCTCGCGAGGTAGCGGTGGATCAAATCGGTGCAGCGCTCACAGAAGCGTTGGCTGAGCAGGGACCGAATGTCATTGTGGTCAAGACTCTGCTGAAGATGTTTGCTCCAACGCACCTGTAAAGGGAGTGAAGAGTTACGGACAATATGGTGGCCTCGGAACGTTAAGAATGCTTAGCGTCCGGGGCCACAGTCTTATCTTTTAGCGTCAGTCTCTAATGCGTGAAGTGATACACCACGCCAAAGAGTACTGCGGAAACGCCCATGCTAATACCGATGAGCAGTGGCTCCCAGTCCGAGGACTGCATAGCCAACATCACTGCGAAGGCGCCGAAGAGAGCTATTGCTCCGAGGCCTCCCAGGATCACTCCTCCGCCTCCATGGTGCCGCACGGCGGAGTGTGCGGTCCGGTGGAATAGTGGTTCCATGCCGCTATGATACGTCCGAAACGGCGTTAAGCCGAGGGGTCGAGGCGGAACTTAGCTATTGTCAGACTTCTTCAGCCGTGCCACGGGTGCGTAGCTGGTGGATATGTTGCGCGGCGCGATCCAGCGATGGATAGTCTGCTCCTGGACCTTGAGCGATAAATCCTGGACACTCGTGATCAGCTAGATCCGCCTGCCCGAAAGACAATCCTCGGAAAGTTCCGTGAGCCATGCGTACCAGGTGGGCTCCGGCGGCCACATCCCACACCTTGGTATCAAAACCTATGGTGGCATCGCACCAGCCGGCAGCCACATGGGCCAAAGCCAAGGCGGCGCTGACCTTGCGCCGCACCGTGGCGAAGTCCTGTATCCACTGACCAAAGAGCTGTAGCGCCAGCTCACCGTCCTGCTCTAATGACTCGGCCCCTGGATAGTCGGTCATGAGATTGGCTTGGGACTGTGCTGGACGCATCGCTGGGTTGAGCTGAACATCGTTGAGCAGCGCAGTATCGAGGTTAGCGGTGAATTCGTCACCGGAAATCGGATCAATAATCACCGCGGCAACTAGCTGCTCGTCTATTGCAGCAGCGATAGAAATACAAAAGAACGCAATGCCGTGAACAAAGTTGCTGGTCCCATCAATAGGGTCAACAATCCATTGCACACTTCCAGGAGACTGCTGACCGGAGTGGGCAGAAATCTTCTCTTCACCGAGGACCCATGAACCAGGCACCGCCGTGAGCAAAGATTCGGTAATGATCTGTTGACTCCGGCGATCAATCTCGGTGACCAAATCATGAGTATTGGTTTTATGTTCGGCATTTACCGAAGTGCGGAAGGTGGAGCGCAGTAGATCAGCTGCACTTCGAGCCGCGTGTAGCGCGGCGACACGTAGTTCTTCGGCGTAGGAATGTTCGCAGATTGCTGGTTGCTCACTCACCGTTTCAGCTTATCGTGCCACCGGTTGCACTCGAACCTCGGGTCGCGTCCACAACAGTGAAACGAAACCTGCAACGTCCCTAGTTCAGCATTCAAAAGCACCAATGACATAGTCACGCGAGGTGTATACGGCCTTGGCGTTGCGATGTTTGCAGGGGCACACCCTTGTCGCAAAGGTGAATCACGATAAGCTTCTGCACATGAGTAGCATGCAACCGATCGCGCCCAAAGCCTCGCTGACCGAGCAGGTCACCACGATGATTCGAGCCGCTATCGTTGCAGGGGAGATGGCTCCCGGTCAGCACTATTCAGCCATCGGCATTTCCGAGAAGCTCGGTGTCTCACGCACTCCGGTGCGTGAAGCCTTACAGCTGTTGGAAAAAGAAGGAATTGTCACCGTCGCCAAAAACCGCGGTGTGCGGGTCAACCAGATTTCTTTAGAAGATATCGTTGAAGTCTTTCAACTGCGATTGGCCATCGAACCACCCGCGGCGGCCCGCGGAGTCATGAACGCCACCGATGATGACCGCGCACGGCTGGCTCAACTTCATCTGCAGCTACTCCAAGTAGGCCAAACCGGTGATGGTCGCGCGACCCTTGAAGCCGACCGAGAGTTCCACCTCTACCTACTAGGCCTGGCCAACAACAAAAAGTTGGACGGCGTGGTGGGGGAGTTGCGGAACCTGGTCCTGGCGCATGGGCAGACCACGATCCCCTATGCTCGTAGCTCCCAAGAGCTCGCCGGAGATCGTGAAGAAATCATGGCAGCAATTCTTGCGCAAGATGCACCGGCTGCCGCCACTGCGGTACGAGAGCACGTTATGCGAACCGCGCAGATGCTGATCCGTTCCATTTGCTCGCGGACCGAAGGCATGGAGGCACAACCATTCCTAGATCGCCTGAATGATTTGATTTCCTAGCCACACGTCTTCTTCTGACACCTCTTGCTAAAAGTGAACTACGCAACATAGAGTTACATGCAACATGTAACTAGTTCTGCTGTGGACGACAATGAGGTGACAGATTGGGCCAACCATTAGAGGGGATCAGGGTCATTGATCTCTCACGCATTCTCGCCGGTCCACTATGCACCATGACTCTGGGTGACTTCGGCGCACAGGTACTCAAGGTTGAAAGTCCGGCAGGGGATGAAACCCGCGGATGGATTCCACCGGTGACAGCCCACGGCGTCAGCACCTATTACTGGTCGGTGAACCGAAACAAAGAATCGATCATCGCTGACTTCACCAGTGCAGAACACCGGACACGGCTCCTAGAACTCATCCAAGACGCTGACGTCCTCGTGGAAAATTTCCGCCCCGGAGTTCTGAGTAGATTTGGGATGGACTACGAAAGCCTGAAGAGACAGAACCCGCGGCTGATCTATTGCTCGATTTCCGGATTTGGGGAACAGCAAGGAGCCGAGCTGCCCGGTTTTGATCTCCTCGTTCAGGCCGTCGGCGGACTGATGAGTATCACCGGGGAACCCGAAGGCACCCCTAGCAAGGTGGGAGTCGCCCTGGTTGACGTGCTAGCTGCACAAAATGCTGTTGCCGGAATACTGCTAGCCCTGCGGGAAAGAGAAAGCAGTGGTCAAGGGCAACGCGTCAGTATTAATCTGCTCAGCTCGGTACTCGCCGGGATGACCAACCAAACCAGTAGCACGCTAGCTACCGGACAATCACCAGCCCGCATGGGTAATGCCCACCCAAGCATTGCACCCTATGAAACTTTCAGTGCCAGCGATGGAGTTGTTGCCATCGCCGTGGGCAATGACCGGCAGTTCTCTGCCCTGTGCCATCAACTTGGCGAGCCGGCGCTCGCCGATGATCCTCGATTCCGCACCAACGCTGATCGGGTTGCACACCGTGTAGAGCTGAAGATATTGATTGAAAATGTGACTACTCAACGTAGCGCAGCAACCTGGGCTGAGCAGTTGATGTCGGCCGGGGTGCCAGCGGGCAAGGTCAATACCATCGCCGAAGCTTTACAGTTCGCACAAGACTTGGGGCTGGAGCCGGTGGCGGAGATGAAAGATCCCGAAACGGGAGAACCAACAACACATATCGCCAGTCCCATCGGACTATCACGCACTGCCGCGCAATATCGCACCCCACCACCGTCCCATGGCCAGCACCAAGAACTTTTCAAACTCAAGACTCATCGCTAAATCGCTAAGGAGCGAAGATGAACACTACTGAACACGCCCTTGATCCCTCCGATCTGATCAACTTTGATTCCTTGCTAAGCAGTGAAGAGATCGCCTTGCGCGATACCGTGCGAGGTTTCGTGAAAGAGCACATTAAGCCGAATATCGCCCAGTGGTACAACGACGCAGTCTTCCCGCTGGACATCGTTCCGGAAATGGCTAAGTTGGGCCTGCTGGGCATGCACCTTCAAGGCTATGGCTGCGCCGGACGCTCTGCCGTGGAATACGGCATCGCCGGAGCCGAGCTGGAAGCCGGCGATTCGGGACTGCGCACCTTCGTTTCGGTCCAGGGCTCGCTAGCTATGAGCGCTATCTACAAGCACGGCTCCGAAGAACAGAAACTAGAGTGGTTGCCACAGATGGCAACTGGTGAAGCCATCGGCTGCTTCGGTCTGACTGAACCCACCGCAGGTTCGGACCCATCGAGCATGAATACCTTCGCCCGCCGCGACGGCGATGACTGGGTGATCAACGGCTCCAAGCGCTGGATCGGCCTGGCCAACGTGGCGCAGGTAGCAGTCATCTGGGCACAGACCGACGAGGGCATCCGCGGATTTGTCGTACCAACAAATACCGCAGGGTTCACCGCGACCCCAATCGAACAGAAACTCTCCATGCGAGCTTCAATCCAGTGCGAAATCGACCTCGTTGATGTGCGACTGCCAGGAACCGCGGTCTTACCCAATGTCACAGGTTTGAAAGGCCCATTTTCCTGTCTGAACGAAGCCCGTTACGGAATTCTTTGGGGCTCCATGGGTGCAGCTCGTGATGCTTTTGAAGATGCTCTTGCCTACTCACAACAGCGTCTTCAGTTTGATAAGCCGCTTGCTGGCTACCAAATGACCCAGCAGAAGCTGGTCGACATGGCATTGGAAATCAACAAGGGGTTCTTGCTAGCCCTGCACATTGGACGACTGAAAGATGCAGGAAATCTAGATTTGCACATGATCTCAGTCGGCAAGCTGAACAACTGCCGCGAGGCGATCAAGATTTGTCGCGAAGCCCGCACGATTCTGGGTGGCAATGGCATCACCTTGGATTACTCTCCACTGCGTCACGCCAACAATTTGGAATCAGTACGTACCTACGAGGGCACCGATGAAGTCCACACACTGATTCTGGGCAACAAGCTCACCGGCGTACCGGCGTTCCGCTAGTCCACGCGAGAGTTGTTTTCGAGGGTGGTTGGAGTTGGGTGCGATGCACTTGCTTTGGATCATTCGCGTGAAGAGTTCAAAAAACAGTGGATGCGGACATAATGCAGGTAAATTCAGAATCAGCAGGTAGTAACTCACCTCTGTCCGCTCAAAGTGTGTCAAAGCATCTGACTACTGTCACCCACAGGCTAAGGAAGAAAAAATCAATGAAGATTGAACGTATTTTGGTTATTGGTGCAGGAACGATGGGCCGGCAAATCGCCATGAGTTGTGCCTTGAGTGGCTACTCGACCATCTTGCAGGACATTTCTGAGGACGCTCTAGCAGCTGCCCGCAAGGAGCTAGAAGCATGGGCCACGTCGAGGATCGCGAAGGGCAAGCTTGAGGCAGCTGACGCCGATGCAGCGCTGAATCGCCTGAGCCAGAGTACCGATCTCGTAGACAGCGCCAGTAGTGCAGATCTCGTGATTGAAGCTGCCGTGGAGGGGCTTGATATCAAGGAACAGATCTTTGCGACTTTGGGAGAACACGCGCCAGATCACGCCATCCTTGCGACGAACTCTTCGACCTTGCCATCTTCACGCGTGGCTGAAGCCAGCGGGCGTCCGGAGCAGGTTTGCAATATGCACTTCTTCAACCCTGCATTGGTGATGAAATGCGTTGAGGTAGTCCGCAACGAGCAGACCAGCGATGAAACCATAAAAGCCGTTACCGAGGTGGCTACTCAGCTTGGCAAACAACCTGTCATAGTAAATAAGGAAATCCCGGGCTTTATCGCCAACCGCATGATGGGCGCCATCAATGCTGAAGCCCTAAACCTGGCCCACGCAGGAATTGCCAGCATTGAAGATATCGATACCACTGCCAAAACGGCGCTTGGTCACCCCATGGGTCCTTTTGAATTGATGGACATGGTGGGCCTGGACGTCATTGATTTCATCGCGCAGGCGACGTTCGCTGAAACGGGAGAAGAATCGGATAAGCCTCATCCGCTGATCACCCAAAAAGTTCAGGCTGGTCACTTGGGGCGCAAGAGCGGTGAGGGGTTCTACTCGTATTCCTAGACAGTCGACTCTGAACTAGGTAAAGAGCGAAGTTTGCTCCAGCGGTTTGTCGTTTTCTAAGGTTTGGCGAGAACATGAAAGACTGTGAACATGAGTCACATTTCGACTGATCAACGAGCTCGTCACGTTGCCTCGCGTGTGGAAGACAGTTTTCACAATTGGCGTGCAAAACGAGCGCTGGCTAAGGGACAAGGGGCGGTTATTCTGCCCTACACCGGATATGGATCAACCGGCAATGACGGTGGTTGGATTCGTGTTCTGGCACGCGTGGTTCTTGCCGGCCCTGGCGCTTTCGAATTTGGGCAACATCGAGCCCAAGTCATTGCTGACGGGATCCGAGGCTTTCGAAATTTCATCTCGCCAATCCTGCCCTTCGGCAAAGTCAGCATCATGGTCGGTGAACAGCGCTTCGAAGTGCAAGCAGACCGTGGTGGCGTCATTGATGTGAAACTATCGGTCGACCTGCCAGCAGGGTGGAATGAAGTACATCTTCAGGCCCATGATGGTGATGAGGCCACAGCCCGCATTATGGTCATTGATCAGGCGCAGAAATTTGGCGTGATCAGCGACGTCGACGACACCGTCGTCGTCACGGCCCTGCCACGCCCGTTGCTTGCCGCCTGGAACTCATTTGTGCTCTCTGAGCATGCTCGCGTTGCCACGCCCGGGATGGCTGTCATGCTTCAAAAGGTGCGTCAAGAACATCCTGGCGGGCCGATGATTTATCTCTCTACCGGCGCATGGAACGTTGCCCAAACCTTGGAACGCTTCATCTCTCGCAATCTCTATCCTGAAGGCCCGTTACTGCTGACCGACTGGGGGCCGACAGATCGTTCGTGGTTCCGTAGCGGCATGCAGCATAAGGTTGACCAGTTGCGGCGTTTGGCTCAGGAATTTCCGCATATCTCGTGGGTCTTGATTGGCGATGATGGGCAGCATGACCCAGCAATTTATGCTGAATTTGCTCGTCGCTATCCCGAACTTGTTCGAGCGATCGTGATTCGTCAGCTGACACCTTCCGAAGCAGTATTAGCTGGTGGTCGTTCAAATGAATTACGACGCACCACCCCAGGTGTGCGCTGGATTTATGAACCAGATGGCGCGCGGATACTGGACCAGCTGGTGAAGCAAGGTCTGGTTGAGGCTGATACGAAGAAATTGTAGAAGGAAGAATACTTATGGCTGGATCGATGCTTCGTGTGCAGGTACCCATGCGTTGGGGCGATATGGATGCGTATGGGCATGTTAATAACGTCAACCTCATTAGGCTGATGGAAGAAGCGCGTATCGCAGGGTTTGGAGTACCGGGAGGCACTGGGGCACCTGGTGTTGAACCTCAGGCGGATATTTTCTCTGCGGTTCCCGAAGGTATACAAATCTTGGTTGTTGAGCATCGCGTGCGGTACTCCAAGCCGTTGGAATACCGTAATGTTCCTGTCAACGTAGATCTGTGGGTAGCCAATATCAAACCTGCCAGCTTTGATATTTGCTACGAGTTCCGGGACCCAATTGAGGATTACCTATGTGTCAAAGCTGCAACGACGCTGGCCTACTTTGACCCATCTACTTCGAGAGTTCAGCGGTTGAGCCCTGAAGAACGTGCGGGTCTGAGCGCTTTTGAAGGTGCATCGACCTTCCCGAAGTAACCACTGACGCTCCTGTCAATTAGGATTGATCTATCTACTCTTATTAAGACAGGAAGTGATGAAATGTCACAGCCAGCTGGCGGACGTCCACGAACCGAAGCTCGACCTGCACGTCCTCAGGTTGTTTTGCAGGTACTTAAACGAGAACAGGTTGCACCACATTTGGTCCGTCTGACCCTTGGTGGACCTGGGTTTGAGAACTTCGTCGACAAAGAGGCGACGGATCGTTACGTCAAGTTCTTGTTTGCCAAGCCAGAACTGGGCCTGCAGATGCCCTACGACATGGATGAGTTACGCGGTCAACTGGCACCGGAAGACATGCCGGTGCGTCGCACCTACACCGTGCGTCGTAGTGACCATGAAGCGCGAACCATTGAGGTTGATTTCGTCGTTCATGGTGAAGAGGGGCTTGCTGGCCAGTGGGCTCGCGACACTGAGATTGGTTCTTCCATCTGTTTCGTCGGTCCCGGAGGGCTTTTTGTGCCTAACAATGAGTTCGATTTCCACTTCTTTGCTGGCGATGAGACGGCGATTCCCGCTATTTCTGCGGCTCTGGAAGCCATGGCACCTCAGATGAAGGGGCTGGCTGTTATCGAGGTGGAGAACGCTGCCGACGAGATGGAACTTGTTCGACCTGAGGGTGTGGAAGTTCGGTGGTTGCATCGTGACGCTCCGTTTACTCCTCAGAGCACCATTCTGGAAAATGTTGTGCGTGAGTACCCCTGGCCGGAGGGGCGTGTTCAGGTTTTTGCCCACGGTGAGCGTGAAGTCATGAAGAGGCTTCGTCTTTACTTCTATGATGAGCGTGGTGTTGACCGTCGCGATATGTCGTTATCTGCCTACTGGGCCTTTGGTCGAGCCGAAGACGCTTTCCAAGCTGAAAAGCGCACCGAGGTTGGCAAGATTTTCGCCGACTAGAGGGCTGTCTGAAGCCATAGATCTAGCGTCACTTGGTGAAGTTAGACGTGCCTAATAAAAAATTATCAAAATTAGGTGATCTGGGGTTGACGTTATTGGGGTTAGTTAGGTTATGCTTATTCCAGAGCTTCTCCCGTGTGTGGTCGGGAGAAGCGACAAACTTGACCGATATCATCGGCCAGTTCGCTACGGTTCGGGGCTGCTCACCTCGACCTAGTGGTCGGCTCAGCCGGCTTGAATAAGGGGAATAGGGAATCGGGTGACCTGCTCAGTCGCCCGAGTCGCAGAAAAGGGAACTTACCAAGATTGCACACCTTGGTAGGTTCCTTTTTCATTGTTAACGCTTTTCGGCGTCGTAGGCCCATAGCAGTAACGTGGCGAGATATTTTGAATCGGCCGGCAGTGAAGAGCTGCTGAAGTCGGGCATAGCCAGATTTTTGAGTGCGCGTCTGACCACTAAGTCAGAATCCAAGAAAATCTGTGGATCACGTAACCCACGCAGCGCCATATAGTCTCTAGTCCACGGACCTACTCCGCGTAAAGACAGGAGTTGGCTGAGGAATTCTGTCGGCTGGTGAACAAGATCTTGTCCGCAGTCTTGATACCAGGTGGATACGGTATGCAAAGTTGTAGCTCGTGCCAACGGACACCGAATGATGGACTGAATTTCACCTGGGCTAAGACTCTCGGTGGCTCTGGCAGTGGGGAAGGTGCGCAGTCCTGAAGGGTGTTCCTCGCCAAGATGTTCTACATACCTTCCGGCGAGTGTACGAGCCGCAGCTAAAGATACCTGTTGACCGATGACCGTGGTGGCAAGTGCCTCAAATGGGTCCGGGTAACTGATGAGTCGTAGATTCGGATATGCCTCGGACAATTCCTTGAAGCCGGCGAGGTCCGAGAATGATGCATAAGCAGTTGCGGTGTCTTGCGTCAGGCCGAACCAATGGTCAATAGTCGCTTGCAAACGAGGCACAAGACTCGCGGGCGCATCGTGAATGACAGAGATTCCTGAATCATCCAATCTCAGGTAAACATCAACAAGGGTGTCTTCAATGCGCAGAATCCGGTGGACTTCAGCAGTTCTTGTATCAATCTCTTCTTGAGCCGGTAAGGAATGGATGCTCAGCACGGATAGCGTGTGAGCGATATCCAGAGTCCCCACGGATTTGAGGCGTAGTTCCATGCGGGATTAGGCCCAAATTCCTGAACTGTTCCGGCGATGCGAACCAACGAGATGCGTATCCACCATTCCAATAGCTTCCATCAGTGCGAACATCGTGGTTGGGCCAACAAATTTGAATCCGCGTTTTTTCAACGCTTTGGCGAGTTCTTTCGACTCGACGCTTTGAGTTGGGATCTCCGCCAGCGTGCGCGGGGCAGGAGTTTCTTCTGGTTTGAATGACCAGATGAAATCAGCCAGCCCACCTTCCTCTCGCATCATGAGTGTGGCTTCCGCGTTGGCGATCGTGGCGCGGATTTTCAGCTTGTTGCGCACAATCGCGGGGTTGTCCATGAGGCTTTCAAAGTCGTTTTCGGTGAATAGTGCGACTTTTTCGGGGTCAAAGTTTGCGAACGCTTCTCGGAAAGCTTCGCGCTTAGAAAGGATGATGGCCCACGATAGCCCAGACTGGAAGCACTCTAGGCTTAGACGTTCGAATACCCCGGACTCGGTGCGCACCGGCATGCCCCACTCAGTGTCATAGTAGGCGCGGAGCATGTCGCTGGTTGCTGCCCATTGCGGGCGGGCAAGACCATCGTCACCGATAACAAGATCTTCGTTCATGGTTCTATCTTCGCATTGAGTGAGGTCAAGGGCGTAAACGGAAGGTAAGCTTCAGTTTTTGGTAAGTGTTTTTGGTGGCGGATGGCAGTGGGTGTTTGTGATGATTCCAAGACCTTTGTCCTTGCGTTTCGCTATGAATCAAAACTAAGAACTGATTAAGAAGATACGCTACCTCGGTTGGCAAAAGTACCTCTCGTGCCTGAGCTGCCGTAACATTCCGAAGTCCTTACAACTATGGCTTCAGTGGCGCCGATCACGTATTGCTAATTGACCGCGTGAAGGGGTTTAGGTTTTCCCAACAAACAACTATCATCGTTATATGGCGATAATAGAGTCCAAGGGCGATAAGGCGATTGATCGTAACGGAAAGACACGACAGGCAGCTTTGTTCCATGCCCTCGCTGATCCGACGCGTTTGCTGATCCTTGAACACCTGAAAACCGGTGAGCATAAAGTCCGCGAACTCACCGAGCATCTTGGTTTGGCACAGAGTACTGTCAGTGCCCACCTTGCCTGCTTGCGTGACACAGATTTGGTCACGGTCCGTGCTCAGGGACGATCGAGCATCTATTCGCTGGGGCAACCGGAGTCTCTGGATCAATTACTCTCTGTTGCGCTGCAGCTCATTCCCGGGCAACCATCAGAGCATCACTGGCAAGAAGCGCACGCACAGCGGACGGCAGGTGTTTAAGCATGGGGCATGATCACTCACATGGTCACTCCCACGACCATTCGGACGCGAACCGGACACGACTGGCCTGGGCCTTCGCTATCACGGCGAGTATCCTCGTTGCCGAAGTGATCGGGGCAATCGTCACCAGTTCGCTAGCGTTGCTTGTCGATGCTGCTCATATGCTCACCGATACGCTCGGATTGCTCCTTGCCCTCACGGCCGCGAATTTGATTGCGCGCAAGCCAACCACTAAACGAACTTGGGGTTTTCGTCGTGCTGAAGTTCTCTCGGCGACGGTTCAGTCAGCACTGCTGTTGGCCGTAGGAATCTACGCTGCCATCGATGCAGTGCGCCGATTGTTTGCCCCGGCAGAAATTCACCCAACGGGTCTGTTGTGGTTTGGTGTGATCGGTTTGCTCGGAAATGTCATTTCCATGTGGATCATTTCTGCTGGCCGAAAGAACAACTTGAACATGCGCGCTGCGTTCCTTGAAGTTGTTAATGACGCCCTAGGATCAGTTGCCGTGATCGTTGCGGCCATCGTTATCGCTACTACGGGGTGGATGCGGGCGGACTCGATTGCGGCTCTCGTGATTAGTGCCCTGATCGTTCCGCGAGCCATGAAACTGCTGGGCGAAACAACCCACATTCTTTTGGAATCCACGCCGCGAGGACTGGACCTTCTGGCTGTACGTGAGCATCTAGAGAATCAACCCGGTGTCATCGCGGTCCACGATTTGCACGCCAGCCAAATTGCTTCGAACCTACCTGTACTTACTGCGCACGTGGTCGTTGAAGACTCGATGTTCTCGGCTGGAGTGGCCGGAGACCTTTTGAAAAACTTACAAAAATGCGTGGCTGACCACTTCACGATCAGTATTGAGCATTCCACGTTCCAGATTGAACCTGCATCGCATCAAAGTACCGAACATCAGCACGGTTGTTAGGCTGTGATTTAGTTTTGTTGTGGCTGGGTCATACCTGAGTATGATGCACTGTCCAAGCAAGTCAAGCCTGTTGGTTGATGCCCCTCTGGCTAGGAAATTTATATTCTTTTGATATGACTTCTGAAACACTGCCAAAAACTGACTTTGCGGTCGCCGCGCGTGGGCTGACCAAAACCTACGGACACGACACCACCCGAGTCGAAGCCCTTCGAGGAGTCGACGTTTCTTTCGCCCGTTCTCGCTTCACCGCCATCATGGGTCCCTCCGGATCCGGCAAATCAACCCTGATGCACTGCCTTGCTGGATTGGACTCAGCAGACGGCGGAGAAATCATAATCGGTGGCAAGAACCTGCTCTCGCTCAGCGACGATCAGCTCACCGAAATGCGACGCGAACAAATTGGTTTCGTGTTCCAGTCATTCAACTTGGTGCCCACCATTAATGCACGAGAGAACATCTTGTTGCCCCTATCCCTGGCCGGTAAGAAGCATGACCGAGAATGGTTCAACACGGTCATCAATGCCCTAGGACTGCGTGATCGTCTCACCCACAAACCACATGAACTCTCCGGCGGCCAGCAACAGCGTGTGGCCGTGGCCCGTGCACTGCTCACCCGCCCAGAAGTTGTTTTTGGTGACGAGCCAACGGGTAACCTGGATTCTCGTACCGGCGCCGAGGTGTTGTCCTTGATGCGTACCTCGACCCGCGAAATGGGTCAGACCATCATCATGGTCACCCACGACCCCGTGGCAGCATCCTACGCTGACACTGTCCTGCTCATGAAGGATGGTTCCATCGTTGGAACCATTGAGGAGCCTACTGTGGCTACCGTGTCCGAGGCGCTCGCCTCATTGGCGGAGTAATCGATGCTGCACGTAGCTCTTTCAAATATCAAAACCTATGCGCGACGCTATATCGCCGTCGTGCTTGCCGTGGCTATTGGCACCGCATTCCTTGCGGCGACCTTAGCCGTGAACTCATCAACTCAGGCGACCCTGAAGAATTCCTTGGGGGACTCCTACAAGAACGCCGACCTAGTGGCTTACTGGGATCCGGACCCGAGCGCAGATGAGGGCCAGACCGTAGACCTGACTGCCAAAGACATCACCGGGGTCCGAGAACTGCCCGGAGTATCCACCGCCTATGGGCTGGGGTACGCCTACGGTCAGCTGCATACCGCTGATAACGGCTACACCGTACAGCTTCAGCCAGTGGACCCAAATCAGGGGTTGGGTGGCATGGAACTTCTCGAAGGCCGTGCTCCACTATCCAATAATGAAATGATTATCGACGCCTCACATGCGCAGGATATGGGCATCTCCATCGGTGATGTTGTGGCCCTGAGGGATGACCAGGGCAAGAGCCAAAACATTACCATCGTCGGTATTCAGCGTTCCTCGACCAACCCACAGTCTTCTGCCTATGCCTTGGGCGGCATGAGCGAAAAAGCCTGGAGCCATTTCGCTGGTGACGGTGCCATGTTCAGTGACATCGTGATCAACAGTGAAGGCTCAACTGAGGCAGTCGCGCAGGAACTCAACGGCTACTTTGCACAGCAGAAGATGAGTGACATGGCTGTGGTCACCGCGGATCAAAAGGTTATTGACGAAGTCGCACAAATGACCGATGGCACGGACCAGCTGAGCGTTATCCTGATCATCTTCGCCTTGATTGCACTGGTCGTCACGGGCCTCGTTGTGGTCAACACCTTCTCCGTGGTGATTGCCCAGCGTACCCGCGAATTGGCGTTGCTCCGTACCCTTGGAGCCAAGCGCAAACAGATTCGTAGCTCGGTACTACTCGAAGCACTGGTCATCGGCATTGTCGCCTCAGTGATTGGTGTCTTGCTGGCGATCGCCTTGATGTCAGGACTCATCCAGCTATTGCACGCCCTTGTGCCGGCCATGTCCTATGCCACCTTGGCTCTGACCCCTGTTGGTCTCATCGTTCCGATCGTGGTGGGCATCTTGATGACAGTCATCGCGGCTAGCCTGCCTGCCCGCCGAGCCATGAAACTGGCACCGTTGGCAGCGCTGCGTCCCTTTGACTCAGCCAGCATGAAGAACCGTGCCGGAATCGTTCGCATCGTCTTTGGTGCGCTGCTCACCCTCATCGGCGCAGCCCTGTTGATCTATGGTGCAATCAAGGGCGATCTGATCATCGCCTTCCTCGGCGGTTTGGTGTCATTCCCTGGTATCTTGATGCTTGCCTCACTGTTCGTACCGAGCAGTGTCGCAGGAATTGGCAAGCTGGTTGCCGGTAACTCGACTTCCCGTCGTTTGGCAGCACTGAACGCAGTACGTAATCCAGGGCGCACCACCGCTACGGCAACCGCCCTGCTCATCGGCGTGACCTTGGTATCGATGATTATGGTTGGTGGGCAGACCGCTAAAGCCAGCCTGAATAATTCGGTGGCAGCGGAATATCCCGTGGACATGATGGTGTCGTTCTACGACGGGACAACCAGTGAAGCTAAGGCTGATGAGCTGGCCAAAGAGATCGACGCGGTGGATGGAGTCAGCGCGACGTCGACGTTCACCAGTTCTTATGCCGAAGTGAACCTGACTGATGGCGACCCGGTGTCCTTGCAACTGCTTGCGGTTGATCCACAAGAATATTCCAAGACGGTTCTGGACCAGAGCGTTGTGCCAGAAAATGGCGAACTCGTCTTGTCGCAGTGGAGTACCGACCTGAAATCTGTAGAGATCGGCGGTAAAACGCTGAAGATCAAGAAGTCGGGTGCGTTGCTCTCAGGAAACCCGGTGACTAGCCAAACGTTCAAGACCTTGGACATTAAGGATCCAGAGTCGTACCCAGGCATTATCGTCAAGGTAGATTCCGGTGTCGCTGGCTCGCAGATCAATGAGCTAGTCACTGAAATTTCAGACATCACCGGTGTCGATTCTTCGATGATTGACGGTGGCGTGGTGATGAAGTCAATGTTCACTCAGATCATTGACGTGCTGCTGACCATTGTTTCGGCGCTGCTTGCAGTGGCTGTGCTGATCGCCTTGATTGGTGTCGCCAACACGCTCAGCCTCTCCGTGCTTGAACGCACACGTGAAAACTCACTGCTGCGGGCACTGGGCCTGAAGAAGAAGCAGCTACGAAGCATGCTGGCTACCGAAGCGGTACTGATCGGTGGCGTAGCAGCATTGCTGGGCATGGTCCTTGGTGTGATCTACGGTTTGTTGGGCGCGCAGTCGGCATTGTCATCCATGGGAACGATGACCTACTCGATCCCTTGGTGGCAGCTGGCAGCGGTTCTTGCCATCAGCGTGATCGCAGCCCTGCTGGCATCGATTACGCCAGGGCGTCGGGCCGCGAAGCTTTCACCCGTTGAAGGCTTAGCCACCGAGTAAAAGGCAACGGTGTAAGTAGTTTCAACGACTAAGGTCGGGTTCGGAAATCAGTCTCTGATTTCCGAACCCGACCTTTTTCATGCTTTGCGCGCTAGTTACGTAGCGTGATCGTGGTGGCCATTGCCGGTGAACGTCCGGTGGTCACGAAGCCCGAGATATTAGATCCAGGGTGTTTGATGATGTCGGTAATCGACCCAAGATGTCGGCTCAGATCGATCTTGTCCTCGGGGGCAGCGAGCACCAGGTGGAAACCGAATTCTTGCAAGGCACGGATGCCGGCAGCAGCATATTCGGAGTTTGCCTGAATGAACGCTTCATCGATCATCACGGTGCCAAAGGACGTGAACCCGGCCGAGGCGAAGCCCAACTGGTACGCCAAAGCAGCACCCATGATGAAGGAAGTGAAACGTTGACCCTCACCACCGGAGAGGGTTCCTGGCTCCAAGCCAGTTTCGATTTCGCCATTGGTCTTATGCTCGTTACAGCTAATGATCACGTGTTGGCGAACATCTAATACGGTGGAACGCCACGCATTAAGTGCCGGATCGCTCAAAGCTGTCACGAGAGCCTCCAATGCCTGATACGACGTCGCCAAGGTCGTTTCATCCTTGGTGGTGTAGGCCTCCTGCAAGGCATCCTTCAGTTCCTTGCGGAAGTTTCCAGCCTCCACGGGAATAGCATTCTGCACTTCCAAACGCAGCATGGAGCCATGCTCAAACGTCACCTCAGCCAGAATCTGGTTCAGGGGTTTGATGCGTTCAGAGATCATCCGGCGTTCTTCATCAAGCAGTTGCAACAGGTCACTGAAGCGCTCGTAGGAACGATTCGCGAAGTATTCGCGGAACTGCGCTTCGTGGTGTGGCAAACCGTCAGCAACAATCTGATCATGCAGCTGCGTGTAGTGTTCAGCGGCCTCAGCAGAGGTACCGTGAGTTTGGGCGTGAGAGGTGCCAAACTCTCGGGCAAAGCGACGGAAAGTTTCACTGAGCGTGCTACCAATTTCTTGGCGCTGGCTGTTCAGCGAATTCATCTGGCTACCAAGCTGCAGTTTGACCTCAGCGAACGCCTCACTGATGTTTTCACTCGATGGGCAGTTCCCGGAAATGACTTGATCGAGCACCGGCCCCAATAACTGATGCTGGCGTAGCGAGAGTGGGATCGATTGCTCCCAATCAACACCGGGAGCTTGCGCAGTGGTCAACACTTGCTCGGCTCGCTGAACCTGCAACTGTAGGTCTTGAATACGGGAGCGGACCAGTGCCAGGTCCCCGACGAGCTTCTCAGCTTCGGCCTTAGCTGCTTCAATCTGCTGACGTACGCGCGAGGAATCGCCCGAGAGCGAGAGGGCGTCACCGAGTTTCTGTTCGCCACGACGCAGAGCTTCCAATGCCGGTGAAGAATCTAGCTGGGAGAAGCTACGTTCATCAGCAATGATGGCCTTCAGCAACTGTGACTTGGCCACTACCTTGTTCTTGGCAGCACTACGCTCATCGGCAGAAGCTTGGGCCTTCGTGATTTTCTCTTCAAGGCGGACGGCCTTGGACTTAAGCTCAGCGATCTTTGATTCGTTGGTGAATCCGAGCAAGTACTCTGAGGCGGGAAGTCCACGAGTGTCTCGTTCGAAAGTTCCGTTACCGGTCTTCATCGTGCCAGCCGGGGTGATGGCCTTGGGATGCACATGCATCGCGGCATCGGTGTCGACGCAGGCCAGTGGATAGTCCGCGGTGATCTTTGCTTTGAGCCAACTACCGGCCTCGCCTGGAGCGAAGTCGAGTTTGGTGACTAGGTCAGCTGGGCCTGCTTCAGCATCCTTGGGGCGCTGCGAAATATCGGTCCAACGCACCCGTCCCAGACCATCAAGCTGGTCGATAGCGTGGGTGACCTGAGAGATGAGTTCACCGGGGACCAGCAGGGTGCGGGCCAAAGAATGCAATGCCTTCTCGGCGGCCAATCGCCAGGTCGAAGCATCTGCCGAAACGTCCATGAGCTCACCGGCGAAAGGCAACTGGTCTTCCTGCAACGAGCAGGCAGAAGCGATGGCGCGGCGTGCTGCGATAGATCGATCGTCAATGTTGCTGGCACGACGCTGGTAGGAACGGATCTGTTCAGCCAGGCTCTCGGCCCGCTTGCGCAGGTTGACCAAGGACGCCATGGCCTCATATTCCACGGTCTGTGCGTCTTGGGTGATGGAAGCCAGCTGTTGCAAGGTTCGGGCAGCATTGGCACGCAACTCATCTAGACCCGTGGCAGAGAATTCAAAGCTCAACCCCGCATCCGAGGCTTGCTGCTGCAAGGCGCGGATCGTGTTTTCTTTTTCGCTCAACGCCTTGCGGGCAATATCTGCTTCGCGTTCCAACAGCATCAGCGAGGCAGAACCTGCAGAATCGTGGGCAGCTTCTAAGGACTGCAGCTGATCATCGAGCTGTTCTTTGCGTGTACGTAGCTCTTCTTCTTCAGACTGCAAGGTTGCTAGTTCGCTTTGATGCGATTGCAGATCATTGCGTAGGACTAACTGGCGGACCTGGGCTTCCAGATCCTGCACATCACTTTCGAGCAGCTGCCGGGTTTCGGTAATCTGCTGAGCTAGCTGACGGTAGGCCTGATCCTGGTGTGGAACTTCGGCCAGCGCATCGCGTTGGGCCCGGGCAGTATCCAGCTGACGGTAAATGCCACGCAGGTGGGCGAAGTCTTCAACCGCAGCTGCCGCAGCTTTGAGCGTTGCAGGTTCTTCGAGTACTTCGTGACGGAAGAACTGGTTAACGCCCTTGGCTAAGCCCTTACCATTTTGCAGGGTGCGTAACAGAGCGAAGGCCTTATCGCTTTCGACCCCGAGCCGGCGACGAAGACGCTCGATGAAGGCCTTGTGGGTGTCGAAGGCTTCACTCGGCGCTAGAGCCTTGGACAGTGAAGAGACAGTGAAACGGCGCGGACCATGATTTTCCAGCTCAGCAATCTCGACCTTCCCCTCACACAAAAGATAGTGTTTGGAAACTTGTCCTTCTAAGCCGGCATCAGGCAGATCAAAGACAGCACCGGCGCTCACGGTGTTGCCCATGCCGTCGTCGTAGCTGAGGATGATGGCGCTCCAGGTAGCCCCTGGACGCTGATAAACCGTGCCCTCGGTGGTCTTGAATTGGCGGCCACGCATATAGGAGAACGTGGTGCGGCGGTCTTCGCGGGTGGCCGCGTCATTCGCCGATTCGTTCAGTCGCGGGGTCGCAAAAAAGACGTGCCCCATGGCGTCAAAGAGGGTTGATTTGCCCACGCCAGGGTGTCCAGTCACCAGCGTTCCAGCTCGGTCTACGGACAGATCGTGTAGCCCGTGGAAGGTTCCCCAGTTAACGATTTGTACTCGGCTGAGGCGATGCTGGCCCGGGTTGACTGCGCCGCCCAGCGGAAGCGTCATTTCAATACTCATGGGTTACTCCTGCACCAACTCGGGTGTTTGTTCTGCAAGTTCATCGTTCTCGTCGGCCGACAGGTTAAAGACCGGTTCGTTGGCATCAATCGCCGCGATGTAGCGCGGGATGTCCGCAATATTCTTCAGCGGTAGGGCCATCGCTAGCGCTGGGGAGATCCGGAATTCGTTCTCCAGCTCGGTGCTGGTCAGTAGTCGCAGTGACTGCAAACGTGCGATAGCGGCCTCACAAGATTCAGCAAAACGCTTGTCATCACGGTCGCTGGCCTGACGGTGTTCAGCCAAGATTTCATGCATGGCGGAGCGTGAAATGACAGCATCATTCCCACTGCCTGACTGTTGTTCTAACAACAGACGCAGGCGTAGAGCCAACAGGGTTTCATCGCGTTTGAGCGGGCGACGCGGAGCAATCGGCGCGGTATGTACTTGCTCAATTTGTACTGGGGCGAGCATCGCAATTTTGCGATCCATGTCCAGGGTCAATGCCAAGAAAATCTCTGAGAAGTAATCACTGATGCTCTGTTGCTGATCAAGCAATAACTGCCATGCGGCAGCGTCGAGCGAGCCGTCAAGGTACGGTCCGCGCAATAGGCGAACCAGCAGCTGGCGCAAAGGCAGGGAGTATTTTCCGGTATCACCTTCGAACAACGGTTCTGCGATGGGTGCTGCGTAGGCATCGCTCGTGGTCATAGCGGCTCCTTCGTAAAGCTCAGGGCGGGCAAGATCGCGGTTCTCATCGAACCATCAAGCTGTTGGAATTCAATGTTGATCAATTCGGCGTCGTTGAGGGACTCACCGTTGGTGCGGCCTATCTCAACGAGGGCACGGATGGTATTCAAATGTCGGTGTTCATCATCTAGGGCAGCAAATACTTCATCCATGCCTACTGCCGCGGTTGATGAATTTTTCAGCTGTGCAGTGATTGATTCCCGCAATAACGCCATATTGGCCTGCGGTGTTGTCGGGTTACGAACGATGTCCGCTTCACTGTATTCAGGTGCCTGAGCCAGTGGGGGAGGCGCCACATGTTCGGAAGGATCGTAGATCCCTAATCCGGAAAGCGTCATCAGCTGGGGTGTGTGCAAATCCGTGGGGGTGAGCCCACTACGCGGTTTGAGCGCTGATGACTTGCTGATCGCCAGTTCGGCTTCGCGGACCGCCTGTCGCAGAAGCTCGGCTTGTTTGTAATCCTCTGACTGAACAAAAGCGTGCAAAGATTCGGAAAGCTTGCCGTACGATGCGTGAACTTCAGCAGCCTGACGTCTAAGCTCACGCAACAGATTTGTCAGGATCTGACGCTCGGTGGCATCAAGATCATCAACAAAGTCGCGTTCAAGAACTTCAGCCAACGCCGAGCGGAAACGCTGCTGGGCCTCGGGAGAATTAAGGAACTCGGTGAACCCGCTAAAGGTTTCACCTTCGGCCGTTGAACGCAGCTGGCGGTCTGCTTCGAGGACCTGGCCCACAGCCACACCCTTCGCGGTGGAAGCATCAAGGATGCCTTCACGCAGCGAATGCAACATATCCTGAACGCCATCGCGCATGCGACGGAAATCTGCTGGCAGGCTCGAAGCAAGATCCAAGAGCGAACGTGTGGCAGACAGAGCCGTAGTGCGTGAAAGCACCGCAGGGTCATCCCCACTACGAAGCTGTTCAATCTGAGCCTGGCGTTGGGCGATCTGAGATTCCAAAGCCCTGATTCGTGCTTCAGGATCAGGGTCAGTTTCGTGTACCAAAGACTCCAAGGATGACAGCAGCGTGTTCAAGCGTGAAGAGTTCAGATGTGAGTCGTCGGTGGAAAAATCCGCGAGGAAACGCAAGGTGCGCAGGGTCTGCGCACTTGGCTCATAAACGAAGCGGCCATCGATCAGTGGGCGGGCCAGAATGCCTTGTTTCACCCAGCTCTCCGCAAAATCTTGGGCAGAGTATGACTGGGGAATCTGTTCGTCGCTTTTACGTGCCTGCTTTAAGAATGAATCCAACGAGGCATGGAATAGTTCCAGCGCGACGCGGGAGCGATCTGCGGTGAACTCGGCTCGAATGAAGGCAACTGCCCAGGGCTGGGCCGTCAGAAGACGAAATGCTGCCGATCCTTTGAACTGTTGAGCCTGTAGCCACAAACTATTCGCGCGGTGCGAGGGCTGCATGTACTTCCTTGATCTTTAGGTCGCCTAACTAAGCAATTCTAGATCATCGGACTCAACGCTAAGTGTGAGTTTTTCGCGTAGTCCCGTGATTCCCGAGTCTTCTCGGAGAATCGGCGTGCTGGGGTGTTGTCAAAACCTCATTCTGTGTAGGGTCGAATTAAGAAGAGGACAACCTGTTTTCTGCTGGCGATGAGCCAAAGTAGAAGGCCTTGAGGTGGCGATCAATGAAGCCCTTGCGATTAGTAGTAGCTGTTGGCCTGGTGATGGCCCTGGCAGCGTGTAGCACTCAAACTCCAACCGAAAACCCGAGCACCGAGTCTTCCCAAGACGCACAAGCACAGCAGGAGCAAGAACGAGTCGACAGCGTTAAAGCCGAGATCAACAGACTAGCTGATGGCTATGACTACGATGCTGCGATTAAACTTGCGAAAGAAGATAGCAACACAGAATTGTCGTCAATGGTTGGCGGACTGGAAGACGAAAAAGAGCACACAACAGCATGGGCTGAACCGGATCAGATTCCGCACCTGTTTTTCCACTCACTGATCGTGGACACCGATCGTGCCTTCGATAAGGATAGCCGCTCTGCCGGGTACGAAGACTACATGGTGACCCAGAAGGAATTTGCGGCGATTCTTTCATCGCTCTATGCCAAAGACTATGTGCTGGTTAACCCAGAAGATTTTGCCGGTCTGAACGATAAGAAACAGATGGAGTATCGAAAGATCATGCTCCCCAAGGGCAAAAAGCCTCTCGTATTATCCGTGGATGATCTCAGTTATTACGAATATATGGACGGCGACGGTTTTGCCAGCAAACTGGTGCTCGACGACAACGGCAAGGTCCGCAACGAATATGTTGATGCCGACGGCAAAAAACACATCGGCGCTTACGACGTGACCACGATGGTTGATGACTTCATCAACGAGCACCCGGATTTCACTTATCGTGGCGCACGCGGGTTGGTGGCCATGACTGGTTATAACGGAGAATTTGGCTACCGCACCTCGGAAAGCCAGTACCCAGATAATAAGAACCTCAAGCAAGATCAGGAAAAAGCTACAGCGATTGCAACGGCCATGAAAGACACCGGTTGGGTCTTTGCCTCGCACTCGTGGGGACACATCCAAACCGATTCGGTGAGCATGGGGCGCCTGAAGCGTGATACCAAACTTTGGGAAAAAGAGGTTGAACCGATCGTCGGCGCGACCGATCAATACATTTATCCCTTTGGCGCCGACATCGCCCACACCAGCGCCTATTCGGGGCCGCGCTACGAGTACCTGAAAAGCCAAGGATTTAGATACTTCTACGGTGTGGATGGCACCACTGAAGCCTGGATGCAGCAGCGCCCAGAGTATCAACGTCAAATGCGTATCAACGTTGACGGACTGCAATTCGCCAAGGAAGAAAAAGGTGACCGCCCGGTCTTAGGCGCGTTCTTCGACGTTGAAAAGGTGATCGATCCGGCCAGAAAATGACCGGACCGACAGCCCGCCCGACTATAACGCCATAAACGCGCCCAATTCAGAGAGCGCCCGCGGGGAGGAAGGCAGATAATCCGTGAGCCGCTCGCTGCGCACCATCACTGCCTTCCACTGCCCGCGGGAGATGGCAACGTTGATGCGGTTTCGATTCAAGAGGAACTCGATGCCGCGGGAGGCATCATCGGCGCTGGAGCAGGCCATGGTCATCAAAACCACTGGGGCTTCTTGGCCTTGGAATTTGTCGACGGTTCCAACCTTGACCGCGTCCAACCCTTGCGACGCCAGGACCTCACGAACAAGGTTGACTTGAGCGTTATAGGCCGCGACGACCAAGATGTCAGTGGCTTCCAACCCGCGAGCTGTCTTACCGGGACCGGGAGTCCACAACATGCCAAGATGTTCACGGACAAGTTGCGCGATTGCTTCGGCTTCCTCAACCGAACTGACGGTGTTCCCGCGATGTTCAACGAAGCTCGTGCTTACTCCTGCAGGCGTTCCGTCAAGGACTCGTTCCCCAGCGGCCGGCGCCGAAAACAGTTGATGGTCATAGCTCAAGGCAGACACCTTGGCGCACAGCTCTGGGTGCATGCGCCACGACAAGGCCAAGAAATATCCCAATTGTGAAGGCAGCACGGGCTCTCCGGCTGAAAGCCACCCGAGGGCTGATTCATCAACGGGCTGCGGATGCGAACCCTGGGTAACCTGTGGCAACTGTTGTGGATCACCGAGTAACAACAAGTTGCGGGCAGCACGAGACACCGCCAAGGTATTGGCCAAAGAGAACTGTCCAGCCTCGTCAATCACCAACAGGTCCAGACTCTGTGCAGGGACCTTAGAACCGGTCAGGGTCCAGGCCGTGCCACCAATCAACGCGCCTTCAGCCGAGTTCAGGACGTTCGTTATGGAATCCTTAGACGTTTCGGTCCAAGGTACTGGATCCTTGTGCTTAACTTCCTTGGCAACCACCGACGGGTCGACGCCGGCTTCAATTGCCTTGCGCAGGACATTTTCAACCACTGCGTGAGACTGAGCCACGACACCGATTTTCCATCCATCATTGATCAGTTCACGGATCACGTGCGAAGCAACGAAGGTTTTGCCCGTGCCGGGAGGGCCCTGAACGGCCAGATAGGAATGATCAAGATCCTTGAGTGACTCAACGACGGCTTGGTAGGTCTGTGGCTGCCCGTTGACGACCTCTGGCCGTGCTGGCGCCGGCAATGTTGTGAATCGTGGCGAGATGCGACGCAGAATATCGATCCCCGGTTGCTTCGGCAGCACAGGAACCGTGGACCCGACTTTTTGGGCGATCTCCAACAGCGCGTCATCGATGCTCTTGGTCATCAAGGGCTTATCCGGGGTCAACGCCATGGGCATCGAACCGTAGGGAGGGATTTTGGCACTGGACTTCTCGGCAACGATAATCCACCCCTCGCCAAGTTCCACGACAGTCGTGTTAAACGCACCGCCCCGCAGTGATTCGTCAACTTCCATGCCTTCCGGCAGAGGGGCTGCGAACATGGCAAAGACTGAGGCGCCGGGAGAGAGCAATGAACCTTCGGCCAGAGTACCGTTGAGCCTGGCCACCCGAGTGAAGGTCCGGGCTCGTTCGGTGGGTTTGTGCCAATCCTCAAGCACTTCGGCACCGTCAACAATGAAAACGCCCCGGACATCGCTCCAATCATCTACTGGTGCCGAGAGCCGGTCGAAGTGCTCCCACCAAAACTGTTTCTTCTCGCGGCGGTTGTAGCCGGTCGCTGCCGCGACCATAGCGATGGCGCGGTCATCATCACTCAGCGCCTGACCCTGTGGAAGATTCGCGAGGTAGTCCTGCAAACGCAGCTCTTCGGCACTGGGCTCATATGCTTCTTTGGTATCTTCGGCCAATGGCATGGCAGGAAGAGTCTGAGGATGATGTTCCTCTAATGACAGCAGCCAATCTCGCAAGCGAAGGGTGGAGAGGCAATCGTATTCGTTGTAATCGGCAATCGAAGCTAGGACTGCGTTGGCTGTGGTGGTGTCCTGAGCATCCCGGGCCTGCATGTACTGGGCGTACGCCACGACGGAGGCGCCGGCATCGGTGACGTCACCACCTCGAAGATGTTGCCCCATATATAGGGGTTCAAGTTTTTTGATCGAGTAGGAGCGAGTGGAGACGACTAATGAATTGCGTACGGTCTCGTATAGATCCACTAGCAAGTTTTCCCGCAACCAGCTATCAATGATTTCTTCACCGGCAATATGCACCTGAGAGAGCTTTCGCAAAGCGCTCTTTTCATAGGCTGCGTAGTGGTAAATCTTCATATTAGGGAAGCGCTCACGCCGGTGTTGCACGTAGGCGATGAAATCTAGGAACGCTTGGCGTTCCTCCGCGCGACTATGCGCCCAGAAAGGCTTGAACACTGGTTCTTGAGTGTCATATTCAATAACGCCGAAGAGGTATTCCAGCCCCCACGATCCGTCCGTGTTTTCTTGGTATAACGGGTCGCCTTCAAAATCAAAGAAAATATCGCCTGCATCAGGGGCAGGAAGATGAGAGATCGTTTGGCTGGACTTGACCCGGTAACTCACTCCCTGCACTTCTCCGTCTTTACGGCCCAACCCCAATTGCATTTGGGCTTGGTCGATAAAACGCGCCAGAGAAGTTTCGGGCGCGGCCTTCAACGCAGCTAATTGGTCGATGGTAAAGATCTGGCGTTTGCGCAGCTTTTCTCGCTGCACCATCGACATACCAGCAACGAGCAAAACATCTCTCGTTTCTTGAACTTGCTCGGCGCAGTAATCGCAACGGCCACAGATTCGAAGCTGATCTGAATCCCATGCCACGGGTTGTGAAGAATCTCGATGTTTTTGAATCATCGATAAGAAGCGTGCACGTTGAGCACGGAATACCGGCAATACCTCATCCACCCGATGCACTGAGTGTGTACCGTCGCCGAGAACGAGAGTAGTTTTGCTGGAGACGCTGATACCCTCTGCGATCATCTGATCTGCGTAGGCGGCCACCTGGAGCAGGGCGCTCACGCGGGCATGACGGGCTAGCTTCGTATCCCAGACAGCCCACGAACCATCTGACTGGCGCACGAGAAAGTCGGCGAAGCCGATGAACGACCCGTCGAAAAAGGTGGCCTGGAAAATGACGTCGGCACCACTGCGCAAAACCTGCATTGTTTGCGCATGAGCTTCGCGAAGACCTTCTGGCGTCATTGTCGGACGGTCATGAAACTGTTTAACACCGGTGCCCCTGGCCGGATCATAATCACCGTACGTTTCGATGAGCTGCTCTAAGACATTGTGCTCATGAACGTCCCCGAGGACCGCGGTGCGTTCGAGCATTTCGTCGCGGACTTTCTCCGTGGCTGGCCGGCGGCCAAGCTTGACGTCCAAGAGGAACAGCGACTGATAGTTGCAGTCGACAGACACAGCAAGGTCGCTGGCAGAAAAGATGAACTGATCCTCTAAAAAGAACACGGGGCCGGTGCCTTTCGCTGACTGATATCTACCTAGTCAACGTAGCACCGGACCCCGACAGAATCATTGTTCTGCATCTTCACTGACGTTATTCAATAACGCGAGATCCTTAGGACAGATCAGCCTTCGACTTTTTTGATCCACCGATGATCAGCGACAACAGGGCAACACCAGCGGTGACACTGTTGACTGCTGGCCAAGCACCAATCTTCTTGGCCAGTGGGTGGGAGGCGCCGAAGCCACCGACGTAGGCGCTAATGAGTGCGACGGCCTTGCCGGTACCTGCGTCTTTTTTCCAGATCAGGAACGAGCCAACACCGGCAGCTCCAAGCACCACAGCCGCTAACGGGCGTTTCTTGGTAGCTCGACCGGTAGCGTAACCTCCAGCCAATCCAGTGACGGCTAATGCAGTTGAAGCTAAGCGAGACATGAAGATCCTCCAAATATTGTGCACAGTATCTCGCTATGCAGACTATGCCGTGCACCTGTGATGTTTCCTAGAACGTGGCTGAAGGGTTGAGCCGTGGCAGACGCGATGGGGCAGTCCTTGCAAGAATAGGCAGTAGCGGTGCATGAATGAGGAGCTTGAATGAACTTTGATATTGCTGAAGCTTGGCATCGCCTGGCGCAACCAGTCATTGTTGACCTGAATGCATGGCAGTGGGTGATTATTACAGCCGTGGTGCTGGCGATGGTCATTCCTGCGCCCGCATGGCGAATTACCGGACTGTATTCAACACTGGTTCACGAACTAGGGCATATCGTCTCCGCGTTGTTTACCGGCAGGTTTGTTACTGGACTTCGATTGGGGTGGGATCACTCTGGCGAAGTAGTCAGCCGTGGGCGTGGAAAACTGTCCGTGATCATCTCGGGGATTTTCGGGTATCCGGCACCTTTGTGGGTATCGGCATTGATGCTGTGGGCCATTTCGATTGGTTACGCCGGTCAAGCCCTGGGGATCTACGCGATCCTATTCTTACTTGCGCTGATTTTCGTCCGCAATTGGCCAGCCTTTGTGGTGTGCACGGTCAGCGCCGTGATTGCGCTCGCCGTCGTCTTTTTCGCACCAGCAGCTGCCTACCTTTATCTCGCACTACTCATCGGAGGATTCTTGCTCATCGCAGGAATACGCGACTACGTGAAGCTGATTTCAGTGCATACCTGGCGCCGTCGCGACATCGGGCAATCCGATGCCTATTTGATTGCCCGATCGACGCATACCTTTGCTGGCCTGTGGCTTTTGGTGATCATCCTTCTAGGCGCCGGCGCCCTGTGGTGGGCTGCCAACAGCTTACTGACGCTGTTCTGAGCCGTCTTTTGCCTCTTTGCGTGGCGAGCTACTCATCGTTGCCCGGGAAATGACCCAGGCGGCAGTTGCCGCTACTCCGATGGGCAGGAGTTTCATCTTGCGTTTGGTACGGTGCGGCGGGTCAATCTCCATGTCTTGAAGTGGGTCGCCTCCGTGCGCGATACGAATATCTTGCGCTTGAACAAGATCTTTATAGGTAGCCAGTTCCTGTTTAGCAACCAAGGAGTCATCACGCAGGGGGAGCAGGACCTCTTCAGCTGCGGGCAGGCCTGTGCGCAATTGACGTAGTCGAATGAACTCGATGTCCACTAGTGCACCGAGCAGTAGTGCGATGTTACTGATCCAGCAGGCTAGGACCAGAATGATCACGCCACCGATTGTTCCGTAGGTGGCGGAGTAACTGGCGAACTGCGAGAGGTAAATGGCAAAGCCAATCAGTGACAGTCCCAAGATGATCAATGCAGTCCACGTCCCGGCCGAGAACCAGCGGAACCGTGAGCGTTTAACGTTCGGCGTGAAGTAGTAAAGCAGCGCCAGAACAAGCAGGATCATCACCAACATGACTGGTGGCTTTGCGATGTTTAAGATGAGCACGAAGCTATCGCCTAGACCGAACACGTTACCGATACCGCGGGCCACGGAACCAGAGGCTACTAGAAGGACTAGCGTGACCACCGCAACCAGCATGATTAGCACGGTGATCAGGAACATCTGAGGGCGACGTTTCCATTGCGGGCGCCCCTCGGGAACTCCGTAGAGTCGGTTCAAACTTCGGCCAAAGGCTGTGACATAGCCAGAAGTACTCCACAGGGCGCCGAGAGAACCAATGAGTATTGCCCAGAAAGTTCCACTGGCTTGCGAGGCCAGTCCGTCAAGTAATTGCTCGGCGGTGTCTAGCAACTGTTGTGAGTCACCGTTGGGCTGACCATTAGGTGCTAGACCCTGTCTAAGGATCTCCATGATCCAATCGGTGCCGCTTTCGCTGGCCCCGGCCAACGAAAGTAACGAAATCAAGGCCAGAAGTCCCGGGAACATGGCCAAGACCATGAAGTATGAAAGCGACGCAGCAACGTCTAGGCCACCACTTCTGAAAAATTCACGCAGCGCGCGGGGGAAGCAAGTTAGAGATTCTTGCATGCGTTCTTTGGTGAATCTCTCTTGAATTGGCATCGGGTTCCCCTGTCTGGCCATTGAATTCGGCATTGTGATGATCCGGTTTCGCACATCACATTACCTAAATGCCACTTCAGTGACTAGGTCTTTTAGTTTTGCGCCGTGTCTTCGGCGTCCGTGATGATCCGGTTTTTCGCTGATGGTGTTGGGGAGCGAAGAAAAACTGCGTTCGCTCACTGCACTGAAAAGTGTAGATACTGAGTGAAAATGGCTGAGATCTGCAGCGCCGAACGTGATGTTGTGGACGACGAATCTGCAGCTTTTAAGGCCCCTCCAGCAGATTGAAAGCTATATCACAGAAACTTGTTTGATATCCAGTTCCGTTTTGTAACATTCTTGGTGGTTCACAAGGAGTTTAAGGGCTCAAATCCCGTTAAAATTTAATTTTTTCCGAAGATCTTGACCTGTAATTACGCGGAATCTGGACGTTTCCTGACTTGCCAAGAGGGTAGGGGTCTGGGTTAGTGTCTTTATAACGTTTCGATAACACTCGCTGTGTTATTGGGGAAACAGGTACTGCCGGGACTTCCAAACCGCTCACCAGGGCAGTGCTTCATACAACGTCGAAATGCGACGCTGAGCGGTGCACGAAGATGGTCTCGGAAGACCTGAGCGCGGGAAGAGCACTGGAGAATCATGATCCAGCAGAAGACTAAAAAATTGATCCGTCGCGGCGGAGCATCGCTGGCAGCTGTAGCAGTAGCCGGTGGCGCAATCGTTGCCACGACCGCACCAGCTAACGCTGCGAGCACCTGGGACAAGCTGGCTCAGTGTGAGTCCGGCGGAAACTGGTCCATCAACACCGGTAACGGCTACTACGGTGGTCTGCAGTTCTCGCTGTCGACTTGGAAGGCATTCGGCGGTTCCGGCATGCCAAACCAGGCTTCGAAGGCTGAGCAGATCCGTATCGCAACCAAGGTTCAGGCTTCCCAGGGCTGGGGCGCATGGCCAGCATGTACCGCAAAGCTAGGCATCAGCGGTACCCCAACCGGCGGCTCCTCGAGCGACTCCTCGTCGAGCACCCAGACCAAGTCGACCACTCAGAAGTCGACCACCCAGAGCAAGTCGACTACCTCGACTAAGTCGACCACCTCGGCCAAGAAGAGCACCCAGACTCAGCAGGCTACCCCGAAGGCTTCGACCACCACCAAGACTTCAACCAACAACTCGGTGAAGTCCACCAAGCAGGTTGCTCCAAGCACCTCGGGCAAGCGTGCAGCCTCGACTACTCAGGCAACCACCTTCAACATTGACGTCAAGGATTCGGGTAAGAACTACACCGTCAAGTCCGGCGACACCCTGGCCAAGATTGCTGACCAGCTCGGTGTTGACGACTGGCGTGGCCTGTTCGTACTGAACGACGATCAGCTGTCCAACCCAGACCTGATCATGGTTGGACAGACCCTGAACGTTCCAGCGAACTAATTTGGCAGCGTTAGCTAATTAGATCCGTAGCGTGCCACCTGGCACGCTACGGATCTAATTGCATGTAACGTACCTATATATAGGGAGCAATTCCGCGCAGTAGTGTAGTTCCATGGGAATCGCTGAATCCGCTAACGAAATAGTGAAAAGAACTCTCGGCGCCGGTTTTAAACAATCTGGAGTGCTGGAACTTTCCCATGCCCCGCACATTCGAGGTCCGCGAACATGGTGGGGTGGCTCATTGGCTGTGGAGCACCTCGCGTTGGGCTCGGTAGGACTCGTAGCTACTGCGCTTCACGAGCTCAGTGACGGCAGAACCGATGTGGAGATCGATTCTAGTCAGGTCGCAGCTGCGTTCAATTCGTCGAGTCTTCTTGAAGTCAACGGTGAAAAGTCCAAAGGATTCGCTGAGCACTCAGGCTTTTATCGCACCAGTGATGGTTGGATCAGGACGCATGCAAACTATCCGCATCATGAACGCGCACTATTGCGGGCGACAGGTACCGGGCCGGGTGCCGATCTCGCTAAGGCGCTGAAGCAGTACACAGCGGATCAAGCCCAAGAACTTATCGTGGACGCCGGCGGTATTGCCGCTGCGGTGCAGACTCGGGAGCAATGGATTCAATCAGAGGCGGGCCAAGCGGCGCAGAACGGTGAGTGGGCGCAATTCTCCCTTCGCGACCCTGGTGAAGGGCGCGTTTGGAACTTCAATCCACAAGCACCCCATGCATTAGCAGGATTGCGTGTCCTGGATTTAACCCGCGTGATTGCCGGCCCTACTGCGACAAAAACACTTGCGACATTTGGTGCCCAAGTACTGCGCGTGGATGCTCCACAATTGCCCGAGCTGAGAGAACAGCACATCGATACCGGGTTCGGTAAACGCAGTACCCTGCTAGAATTCACCTCTGCTGCTGACGCTCAGCGCATGACTGCCTTGCTGGAACAGGCTGACGTGGTGATCATTGGGTACCGGCACGGTGCGTTGAGCCCATTTGGTCTTGACCGGCAAAGCCTTAGCGAGAAATATCCTAACCTGATCATCGCCGAGCTTGATGCCTGGGGCTATGACGGACCCTGGGCCAACCGGCGGGGATTCGACAGCATCGTTCAAGCCGCCTGCGGAATTGCAGATGCTTATGGCACCGCGGTCGGGAAACCGGGAGCCCTACCAGTGCAAGCATTGGATCATGCCACAGGGTATGGGCTGGCTGCAGCCATCATCGCGATGGTTCATGCCCGCGCAGAAGGTCGGGGAGTTGGTAGTGTTCGATTTTCCTTGGCTCGAACAGCGCAGGCGCTATTCGACTTTGGGACACCGGACCTGCCCAAGGAGGCCCTCGATGCTCCGCGCATGGGTGTCATGGACAGCTTCTATGGCACGTTGAACTACGTGAAACCACCATTTTCTTACGAGGGGCAAAGCCTTGACTTCGCGTCCGCCCCACCGGCCTACGGCGGCGATGAGCCGATCTGGCTTTAGGTATCCAGCACTGAAGCAACGAATTGCTTGGCCGGAACTTCAAAGACCTGCGACAACGCCAAAAACCGCTCCCTGCTCTGCCTGCCAGACCACGATTCTGGCAACATTGATTCAGGCAATCCTGGATCTAGGTAGGGCAGCGCCCGCCACGCATCAATCATGGTCACATAACCGCGGTAGGCTTCGGCAGGCTGCGTCTGATCTTCAGTGAGATCGGCGGTGGCCTCCAGGAACTGCCGGTGCAATGCATTCAGATGCTCCAGATCCCACCACTGCGCGGCGGCCTCTTTTGCCGTGGTTGGGAAGTGTGGCTGTTGCCCGGTGAAGATTGTGGCTTGCCCGCGAGCTTGCAGGGCGACCAACACTGCCTCTACTTCTTCATACAGGTACTCAGGAAAAATCCACAGTCCGGCAGCGACAAGACCGCCACCGAGCTGCTGGAAATGCTTGCGTATCTGGTGTCGCAATGGGCGTAGTGCTTCAGGTAGTGAATAGGCCACCAAGCACCATTGGCTGGTCTCAGACATTTGTCGCGGAGTGAAAATTCTGCGGCTTCCGCGTTCAAACATCGCCTGGGCCGGCGATGGCACACACAAGGTGGGCGGCGAATCGCTGTCTAATATCTGTTTATCGATTAACCGTGAAATGGCGGTCTGTGCCGTTGTCGCAGATAACCCCGCTGCGGTAGCCAGCTCCACGACCTGCGTGCGGGGGACCGACGCAGTTTGATGTCGAAGGTAAAGCCCGGTAATGGTGCGGATAATGGATGTGGCGCTACCGGTACGAGCCTCAAAATCATCGAGGCTAAAGGCAGAAATTTTAGTGTTAGTTACCAATTTCGGTGCGCACCGCAAAGAGTTCGGGGAAGAACGTCAAGTCCAGAGCGCGCTTGAGGAAATCAACGCCTGAAGAACCGCCAGTTCCGCGCTTGAATCCAATGGTGCGCTGAACAACGCGAAGGTGGCGGAAGCGCCAAGCTTGGAAATTATCTTCTACGTCAACCAAGTCTTCGCAGGCTTGGTAAAGGCTCCACTTGGTTTCTTCGGATTCGTAGATTTCCTTGAACACTGGAACCAGTGCTTCTTGGAAAGTCCACGGCTTGGTGACGTCTCGAGACAGGACTTCCTCAGGGATTTGATATCCATGACGAGCCAGAGCGGCTAAGAAGACGTCATAAAGACCTGGCTCATGCAGCAAATTTGTCAGCAGTTCATGTGCTTTAGGATCCGCTTCATGGACTTTGAGCATTCCCTCGTGCTTGTTGCCAAGAATGAATTCAATGGCGCGGTACTGAAATGACTGGAAACCGGAGGAGGAGCCGAGGAAGCCACGGAATTGTGCGTACTCTCGTGGGGTCAAGGTTGCGAGAACCGACCATTGCTCGGTCAAGGTTTTCTGGATGTGCTTCACACGGGCCAAGCACTTGAGTGCTTTACCAATCTCATCCACGCCCAAGAGTCGGCGAGCTTCCACGAGTTCATGGAGCATGAGCTTGAGCCACAGTTCGCTGGTCTGATGCTGGATGATGAACAGCATTTCATCGTGGTGCTCAGGCACGCTTACCGGGTGTTGTGCGGACAGTACCCGGTCCAGATCCAGATAACTGCCATAGGACATGGTGTTTCTGAAGTCGGTGCGTACGCCTTCTTCGATGTCGCGCTGGTTTTCGGTCTGTGGCTTCGGGGTGCTCATGAATCGAGTGTATCAATATCTTTACGATCGTCACAGTATTGAAAAATATTCATCGGGAATAGAGTGCGCAGACCGTGCGTTGTTACATGCATACGCATATAAATAGTGGAAGGTAACAACAATGAGCAAGTCCGTAGTCATCATCAGCGGCGGCCTAGGAACACCGTCCAGCTCCTCTTTGCTTGGCCGACAAATTGGTGACAGCATTGCAGAAAAACTGACCACCGCAGGAGTTCAAGCGGATATCAGCAACATCGAACTTCGTGAGTACGCCAGCGAAATCACCAACAACATGCTGACCGGGTTTGCCGCTCCCAAACTGCAGCAAGTGATCGATGCAGTCACCGATGCTGATGTGCTCGTTGCCGTCACCCCAGTATTCACTGCTTCAATTTCTGGGCTGTTCAAATCATTCCTTGACATCCTCGATCCGAAATCACTGAATCAAAAAACTGTCGTACTTGCCGCAACGGCAGGAACTCAGCGCCATCAGCTAGCGATCGACTACGCCATGCGTCCAATCTTCAGTTACCTTCGCGCTAACATCATGCCGACGACAGTCTTTGCTGCCTCAGAGGACTTTGGTGGGCAGGGCATCGCAGGAACCCTGGCGGAACGAACCCACCGTGTCGCTGGTGAAGTCCTGTTGACCCTTGGCACCACCAACGGACGACTAGAAGCTGATGCAGACTTAGGTGACACTCGCTCAATTGCTCCTTCGGTCAGTGAGTTCGCGGACCCCAATGATGAGATGACCTCACTTCCCTTCGAAGCACTGCTGGCCAATGTGAAAGCATCCAACAACTAAAACGGGCCAGAAATGTTAGTACGATGTGCCATGCACCCCGAAGCTCGGTACGATCAAGAAACGTGAGCCAATTCATCGACTTTGTCGGTGGAACTCACCTTGGTTTTGACAGAAGTGAAAGGTGTAGCGCCGATGCTATCCGAGGAAACAATCACGGCCATTGCCGATGAGCTGGTCCAAGCCGGCCAAACGCGTACGCCAGTACCGCGCCTTACCGCACGCTACCCGCAGATGACTGTCGAAGATTCCTATCGCGTGCAGAACCTCTGGCGCCAGCGCTCCGAGGCAGCCGGACGAGTGCTGGTTGGCCGCAAAATTGGGCTCACCTCCCGAGCCATGCAGATGGCCACCGGAATCACCGAACCTGACTACGGAATCATTTTTGATGACATGGTTCATGACTCCGGGGCCACCTTCAACTTCTCTGAGTTCACCGGTGCCCGCGTGGAAATGGAGTTGGCCTTCAAACTGAACAAGGATATTGAAGGCCCTCGCGCCAATATCTTTGACGTCTTGGAAGCCACCGAATACGTGATCCCAGCCCTAGAAATCCTTGACGCCCGAGTAGAGATGGAAGGGCGCACCATCGTTGATACGATCAGCGACAACGCCGCCATGGGCGCCATGGTCATCGGCGGGAACCCGGTCAAGCCAGACGCGGTGGACCTCCGTTGGGTCTCGGGCATCCTGTTCAAGAATCAGACCGTAGAAGAAACCGGCGTGGCTGCCGGCGTACTGAACCACCCCGCCGCCGGCGTGTACTGGCTAGCCAATAAGATTGCCGCCCACGGGGACAAGCTCAAGGCCGGCGAACTGATCCTCGCCGGATCCTTCACCCGACCTATGTGGGTGGACGCTAACGACACGGTCTTTGCTGATTACGGAGCGTTGGGAACGGTGACATGTCATTTCGAGTAGAACCTGATCCGTCGCTGAAGGACGCACTCAAAGCGGCAGATCACTCATTGGCCGGGATCTGGGTGTGCTCCGCCTCGCCACTGATCGCCGAGATTTGCGCCGGCGCCGGGTTTGACTGGGTCTTCATTGACGCAGAGCACTCCCCGAATGATCTGCAAAACATCCTGGCCCAACTCCAAGCGGTGCGCAGCTACCCGGTAGTGCCCGTGGTGCGTCCGGCAGTTAATGACCCGGTCATCATCAAACAGTTCTTGGACCTTGGTGTGCAGTCACTGATCATCCCGATGGTCAACGATGCACAACAGGCCGCCGCAGCCGTGGCCGCGTGCCAGTATCCACCCAAGGGTGTGCGCGGTGTGGGCTCAGCCCTGGCCCGCTCGGCACGCTGGAATCGCATTCCCGAGTACCTGACCCGCGCCGATGAAACCATCACTCTCATGGTGCAAATTGAAGCCGCGGAAGCCGTGGAGAATGTGCAAGAAATCCTCGACACCGATGGTCTCGACGGCATTTTTATTGGACCATCGGACTTAGCGGCCTCGATGGGAGTCATCGGCCAGCAAAACCACCCCGAGGTGGTGGACGCCGTGCTCACCTCCATCAAAGCAGCTAAAGCAGCAGGCAAATACGCTGGCGTGAACGCTTTTGATCAGGACACCGCCCGCAAGTACATGGACGCCGGAGCGGACTTTGTGGGCGTCGGCGCCGATGTGGCCTTACTGGCCCGCGCCACAGAGGCCTTGGCAGCAAGCTTTAGCAACGCATCACAGGCGCCAGCACCAAAGAGCTACTAGAGCATCGTCTCTGAGCAAGCGCCCAGCCCACGGTTGCGCGTCGAAGGGCGCAGGGCAGGGCGTTTGGTGGCAACATTGAATGTGATGAGTCGCGAAAAGAAACCCATGAAGGCCGTGATGTTGCGTCTGCGCAACGGTTGGCCAATGCCCCTGGCGTTGCAGGGTGTATTCGAAATCCTGCAATCTGTCGTGTTTTGCCTTGCCCTGATCATGCTGCCCCTGGTCGCTGTATACTTCAGCGGAGGGTTCTTGGAGGGCTCCTTCAACGTCATCTTGCAGTTTGCTGGATTCGTGTGGCTACTGATTCATGGCGTTCCGGTAGAAGTGCTAAACCTCGGACCGGAAGCGGATCCGGGATCCGTCTCGGGATGGCTCACACTCATCCCACTGGGGCTATCCCTTTTGCCTTTTGCCTTCAGCCTTCGCGCAGGTCGACGCATCGCCCGGGCCTCCTACACCGACCAACTGTGGCAGGGGCTACTTGGCGCCTTTATTGCCTACGGAGCCATTGGCGCTGCCGTGGGTTCACTATCCAATAACAGTTATGGGCGCGTCAACGTTTTCGCCGCGACCTTCATCCCCTTGATCATTGCGGCCGTAGGACTGATCATCGGAGCACGTCGCGAGGCTGGGTCCTGGGCCCGGCTGTTCGGGGTGGACATTGCCGCCTATATTCAGCGGATTTCCCCGCACCGACGGTGGGCAGGATCCTATGTCTGGCACGTGGTCGTCGCCGGATTCCTCGGCTATGTTGCCGCCGTGGGGATCAGTGGCCTGCTGCTGACCGTGAACCTGGCCCTGCACTGGACCGAAGTCGCCAACGTTTACCAGGAACTACGTCCTGGACCCATCGGCTCTGCAGCACTGACCCTGGTGCAGCTATCTTTGATCCCTAACTCGGTCTTCTGGGTGCTGTCCTGGATCAGCGGTGGCGGATTCACCCTGGGCACCGGCAGTACCCTGTCGACCTTGGAAACCACGGTTGGCCCGTTGCCATCCATCCCGATGCTCGCGTCCTTGCCTACTGGCGAAATGGCCCATCAATGGTTGTTCCTGCTCTTGCCGGTGGTTGCCGGCATCATGGCCGGATGGTACTTCCTGCGTGGGGGAGAGAACCACCTGGAAGATTGGTTCGCCCGCCGCATCCCGTTCAACATGCTGTCTTTGGGTCTTTCCACCGCGTGCCTGTCACTGTTCACCGGCATTGTGGCCGGGATCCTGAGCCTGATCGGATCTTGGCTTTCCTCGGGATCCTTGGCCATTGGCCGACTGGTGGATATCGGACCGAATATGTGGCTCACCGCCGGTGCGCTGGTCTTGCAGGTGGGCGTAGGTACCGCAATTGGTTACCTGATCGCGCCACTATTTGAAACCGACCCGGTGCTCGAAGGCTAGGCGTCCACGGACTCTAAATCCCAGAGATGATGCACCACGTCATGCCAGGCGTACTGGTTGAGAGTCTCCACGGTAAACGCCGCACCATTGGAACGAAGTCCACGCCGCGAGTAGGAAGCTTCATCGATGCTGCCCAACTTGTCGGTGTATCCGGTTGACGCCTGGTGTAGCTGACTGACCACTTTGGCGGTGTCCAGGGCGTTGTAGTTGCCCTCATTGGCTGCCTGATCCTGATCCCAGTTGGGGAAGGTCGGGTCATCTTGTTCAAGCATCAGATCTAGTCGGTGATTCATCACCACCAGCATGTGTGCCACATGGGTGACATACTCCTGAACGCTCCACCGTGCAGGGTTGGTTCGCACGCGCACCTCTGGCCCGGCGAGCGCTGCCTCATAACGTTGAACTGCATCGGGTAGTTGCTCGATGACATCACTCACGCTCACCGTGCGGACGTCGTACTGGCATTCGGGGCAGATGGACTCCAAGACGAAGGTCCAATTCTTCTGATCTGGCACAATTTCGCTCATAAGCCCATCTTCCACCCTGGAAGTGAGCCTTGCTAGTTTGCGACTAGAAGAAGCAATAATCTTGGGCCGAATCAATAACTGGTGGTCATGAACCGTAGAATTGAGCTCATGCGCATTGTGGTTTTGGTTTCAGGTACCGGTTCAAATCTTCAGGCAGTCATTGACGCGGTACAGGCCGGTGACCTTGCCAACGTCGACATCGCAGCTGTGGGCGCCGACAAACACGGAACCTATGGTGTGGAACGTTCGGCCCAGGCCGGAATCGAAACCTTCGTGGTCAACTTCAAAGACTATGAGGACCGCAAGGACTGGAACCACGCACTCACCGAAAAGTGCCTGTCCTATCAACCTGATTACGTTGTTTCCTCGGGCTTCATGCGCATTGTCGGTGAAGAGTTCATCAACGCCTTTGATGGCACCTACATCAACACCCATCCGGCCCTCTTGCCTTCCTTCCCCGGAGCCCATGGCGTGCGTGACGCACTGGCCTATGGCGTGAAGGTCACTGGATGCACCGTACACATTGCCGACACCGGAGTGGACACCGGCCCCATCCTGCGCCAAGAAGCGGTAGTCATTGAAGAGGACGACACCGAAGAGAGCCTGCATGAGCGCATCAAGGTGGTTGAGCGTCGCTTGCTGATTGCCACCCTGGCCGACCTAGCCCAGGGCAAATAGCTCACCACCTACAAGCAGGCCTCAATGCAGAGGCTCAAAGCAAATCTGCGAGGCCGTAAAATTGGTGGGGAGATGACTGAGCAAACTACCTGCCCCGAAGCGGCTGAACCCACCGAACTATTTACCGATGCGGAACTAGCGACCGCACTAAAAGTACTCTCGGTGGTGCACCAACTGGATTCCACCGACGAACGCCATATCGCTGTACGTCGTGCCACCAGCAATATGTTCAAAGCAGCCAAGCGCTACCGCAAGTCGCAGAAGCGCGCCGAGATCAGTGCCGCCGACCGTGCGCTCATTGAAAGTACCGCCACCGGCTCGCCACAACGCCTGGATGATGAAACACTGGGCCTTGATCTGAGCACACCAACCCAAGGCGCTAGCGCAGGGGAGTTCCGCAAACCACGCGGCTGCTACATCTGTAAACAGCGCTACACCACCGTGGATGCCTTCCACCACTACCTCTGCCCTGACTGTGCAGCTGCCGGACGGGAACGCCGAGACGCCCGCGCAGACCTGAGCGGAAAGCGCGCACTGCTCACCGGTGGACGCGCAAAAATTGGTATGCACATTGCCCTGAGACTCTTACGCGATGGAGCACACACCACCATCACCACCCGCTTCCCGAAGGACGCCGCGCGACGCTTTGCCGCCATTGAGGATAGTGAGCAGTGGCTGCATCGACTGCGCATTGTCGGAATTGACCTGCGCGACCCAGCCCAGGTAATTTCCTTAGCCGACCGGGTGGCCGCCGAAGGCCCGCTGGATATCCTGATCAACAATGCTGCGCAGACCGTACGACGGACTACCAACTCCTACCAGCACCTAATCGAATCAGAACAGCAGCCACTGGCCCCAGAACTACTCGCCACCAAAGGCGGCCCAGAGCTGTGGGGCGAAGCCAATCCTCCAGCAGAGCACCCCAAAGCCTTGGCCAGTGCCTTTAGGCTGGATGATTCTGCGCTACTGGCCCCGGTCTCGGTAGGCAACTACGATGCACAGCAATTGGCAGAACTTGCCATGAAAGCCGGCTCGGCCTCTTTGGCACGAATCAGCGAAGGCACCGCCATCGACGCCGGCGGCCTAGTCCCGGACGTGGTCACCGAAAACTCGTGGACCCAGATCCTGGGAGATGTTGACGCCCTAGAAATGCTTGAAGTGCAGCTGTGCAATGTCACCGCGCCCTTCCTTCTGGCATCACGACTGCGTCCAGCGTTGGCTGCGAGCGAGGCACGGCGCAAGTACATCGTGAATGTTTCTGCGATGGAAGGCCAGTTCTCCCGGCGCTATAAGGGTTCGGGCCACCCACATACCAACATGGCTAAGGCCTCGCTGAACATGCTCACCCGAACCAGCGCGCAAGAAATGCTCAGCACGGACCGCATCTTGATGACCGCGGTAGATACCGGGTGGATCACCGATGAACGCCCACACGATTCGAAGGTGCGGATGGTGGCCGAAGGCTGGCACGCACCCTTGGATCTGATTGATGGGGCAGCCCGGGTCTACCAACCCATTGTTGACGGGGAGCGAGGCATTGACCTCTACGGGTGCTTCCTGAAGGACTACGAACCTTCGCCGTGGTAAACGGCGAAGGCACGGTAGTTATTTGGCCAGCGTGAAGCGCAAGGTCCGCACTTCAAAAGGACCCATCACTAAGGGCAGCGAGCCTTCGGAAAGCTCGAGCTGCCCGTCATCTAGCGGATCCTCCAACAGGCTTGCCGTGCTCACGGAAGACACCGGGATATTAACCTGCAAGCTGCCACGGGCCCGACGACCCAGCGACTCATAAACACGGACCAACAGGTCACCAGAACGGTCAGCAGCCAGCTTCACGCTGGAAATCACCAGACCTTCACCAGCAACGCTCGCCAACGGTGCCACAGGGTTGGCACCATTCACCGTGCGCTCGGCACTGTTCAGGAACGCCCCGGCCTCAGTGACCGTGGCAATATCCGCGCCCACAACCAGACCATAACGGTGGGTTTGTAGCCCCTGATCTGTTTGTGGATCCGGGAAGCGCGGAGCTCGCAACAACGACAGACGCATGGTCGTGGCGACCTGGGTGTCCTTCACGTCGCGGGTGACATCAAAGCCATAGATCGAGTCATTGATCAGCCCGACACCAAAGCCTGGCTCTTGGGCCAAGGCAAAGCGGTGCATGGACGTCTCAAACTTCGCGGCTTCCCAACTGGTATTCACATGGGTCACCCGCTTGTGATAACCAAATTGGGTCTCGGCAATAATGTGTTCGGCACGCACATCCAGCGGGAACGCCACCTTGAGGAACTTCTCGGCCTCATGCCAATCGGTGCTCTGGCTGATCTGTACGGTGCGCTCGCCGGGAGCCAGTGACACTTCTTGCACCACCGTGGATTTGGAGAAGCTGCGACGCACGGTGATGACCTGGCTGCCGTCTGCAGTCGAGGAAAGCTCCAAGGAGTCCAGTTCGCGAAGGTCGGTGACCTGGTTGCGATAGTACTTGTCCACGTCCCAGGCATCCCACATATTCGGGAAGTCCTGGTGCAGTTGCAAGAGGTTAGCTTCCTGGCCTGGCGCGATCGCCTCGCGCCCACTGGCCAGATCAACGGCCGAAGTAATCAGGCCCTGGGCATTAACCACGACCCGGATGACACCGTTATCAAGAACATGGCCACCGGCAGCACTGGTTGTCTGGACCGAAGCTGCGTCGACCGGTTGCACTTCACCAGCTTCACCGAAGGCCAACGCATTGCGGGTGAAACCAGCGGCGTTGAAGGTAATGGGCGTGGAGCCAACACCGGCGAGGCGCTGCTGGGAAGTACTGATCAGTTCCTCGGCCTGTTCGATGACTTGGGCGTAGCGTGCCACCACTTCACGATGCACCCATGCGATGGACGTGCCGGGCAGGATGTCATGGAATTGGTGGAGCAATACGGTTTCCCAGAGCTCGTCGAGCTGATCATAAGGGTAGTGAGCCCCGGTGTACGCGGAAGCGGTCGCCGCCCACAACTCGGCCTCCACCAGCAATTGCTCGGTCCGACGGTTACCTTGCTTCGTCTGGTGCTGACTGGTCAGCGTGGCACGGTGCAATTCTAGGTACAGCTCACCGACCCACACCGGTGGTTGCTCAAGTTCTGCCTTGGCGCGCTGGAAGAAGTCATTGGGGTGTTCCCAACGCACCTGCGCACTACCTTCGAGATCAGCCAGACGCCTGGCCTTGCCGGTCATTTCACGGGTGGTACCGCCACCACCATCACCCCAGCCCACCGGGGCAATGGAGTTGTTGGTTAGACGTGCTTCGCGGAACTGGCGTGACGCCTTGGCCACTTCCTCACCGGAGAGTTGCGAATTGTAGGTATCCATTGACGGGAAGTGGCTGAAGATGCGTGAGCCATCAATGCCTTCCCAATCGAAGGAGTGATGTGGGAACTTGTTTTGTTGGTTCCAAGAGATTTTCTGGGTGAAGAACCACTCAAATCCAGCTCGGCGCATCAGCTGTGGCAGTGCGGGGGAGTAACCGAAGGAGTCGGGCAACCAGACGCCTTGCGAGGTCACCCCGAATTCGTCGCGGAAGAATTTTTGGCCATAAAGGAATTGGCGGACCAGCGATTCACCCGAGGGCATCACGGTATCGGACTCGACCCACATGCCACCTAGCGGTAGGAAACGTTCTTCAGCAACAGCTTCTTTGACTCGTTCCCACACTTCGGGGCGGTGGGTCTTGAGCCATTTGTATTGTTGGGCGCTGGACATGCCGTAGAGGAACTCGGGTTCATCACCGAGTAGCTCGACCATAGATGAGCAGGTGCGCGAGACTTTGCGGATGGTTTCACGCAGTGGCCACAGCCAGGCCGAGTCAATGTGTGAGTGGCCGATGGCGGAGATTTGATGGGCGCTGTGTTCTGCTGGGGCGGAAAGGACGCCTGCGAGTTCATCGCGGGCCTGTTGCGCGGTCGCAGTGATGTTTTGCAGGTCCAGGACGTCTAAGGCGTTGTCCATGGCTTGTAAGATCTGCATCTTGCGTGGGCTCTGCGGTAATTGTTCTTGGAGCTCAAGTAAGACTTCGAGATCCAGGGCAAGATCGTGGACCACTGGTTCAAAGACGGCAAGATCCATGCGACGGGTGGTGTAAAGCCTGTTGCTGGACGAGGTGAGGATATCGCCCTGTTCGGTAGGCAGGAATGGGTGGTGGTCCAAGAGCACCGGGTTTGATGCCGCTTCAAGGTAGAGATCGACCAGTTCATCGCCCTTAGCCGCTTCGGCGATCGGTACCCATTGGTTGCGTGGGTTCAGTGCCTTGATGGTGATGCCATCTGGACGATAGATCAGCCCTTCGCACTGGAAACCGGTCAAGTTCACGTCAAAACCAAGATCGATGACCGCTTCGACGCGTCGCCCGGCCCAGTGTGCAGGAACTTTGCCCTGCAGGTGGAACCAGGTGGTGCCCCATGCAGCACCCCAGGCGGTGCCTACCTGGGTTGGCGAGTATTCAAGAGCCAGACCTTCGGTGGGGGTGACCGGTTCACCGGGAAGTTCATGCCACGACACATCTAGGGGAGTCGACTCAGAGTAAATCGCGGGGCGAATGCGCTCCTGCAGTACTCGATTGACTCGACCGGTGGTCAGTGAGGTGTCGTCGTGCATTGTTGCCTTTCGAAGGGCGGTCCCCCGAAAACACCGGGGTGGTTCTCTGACAGAGTACCGAAAATCACTGATGAACAGCTATTTATTCGATTGCTGAAGAAAGTTTTCTGGCAAATGGCTTGAGATAGTGGCCGATGCACAGAGTTTCTGGAAAAATCACTGGAGCTTGGATTCAGCCATTGAGCTATTTTTCCAAGTTCTCTACCCGCCGGTAGAAGATGGCGAACTAGCCGTCTTAGCTTCCGATTGAAAGGCATATAACGTTCTATGCGCTCAGATGCATTGCGACGACGTGAGACGATTCTGTGTACAGCGCGCGAACTCTTCGCACAGCATGGTGCCAACATTGCGATGGATCTTATTGCAGAGCGAAGCAATGTAGGTATCGGAACCCTGTACCGTAACTTCGCTTCCCGCACGGAGCTGGTTGAAGAAGTGACCGTCTCGACCTTGCAAGAAATCTTGAACGCATCAACGGCAGCTGAAGCTCGGTTGAACGAAGACCATGAGGCATGGACCGAGTACCTGGAGAACCTCGTCGGTTTAAACATCGGAGCGCTGAGTGAAGCGCTGGGCGCTGCTTTACCCATGACGCTGAGCGATCGGGTGCTGGGCATTCAACGTGAATGTGCCCAAGCGGTGAGCCGAGTTCTCGAATTGGCCAAACTCCACGAACTGGTACGTGAAGACCTGAACGGTGTTGAGCTGGTGACCGCTATTGGAGCTGTCACTCGTCCCTTGCCCCGTGCCTTTAGAGACCAAGCTCCGCATCTTCAATCACGGTTGGTGCAACTGATGCTGGACGGGTTCAAGCCTCATGCCATGGCGGTCAGTGCCTAGTAGTTGCGGTAGATTGAACGCTCTGTTGGTCTTAAGGCCAGGCGCGTAAAAGGTCAGCAACAATTGAGAGTAATTCAGCCCAGTGTTCACGAAACCAACCACGGCGCTTCTTGGGTCGTGAACGTTTCACAGTTCTCGCCAGAGAATCATCTACCCCAGTTCCTGACCCTTGGTTTCGGGAGCAAATTTAGCCATGAAGATCATGGCTATGATCACCAGAATCGTAGCGCCGGTAAAGAGTGCTGGGAGGCCAACCACTGGCCATAGTGTGGCGAAGAGTAGTGGCCCGAAGCCGGCGGCAAACCGTGACATGGTTGAGGCCCATCCGAATCCGCTGGCGCGCAATTCGGTTGGATACAACTCTGAGACGTAGGCGTACAACACCGGGATGGCCACCTGAACGATCACACCGAACACCAAGACCCAGCCCACGGCTGCCGATGGAATCTGAAGATTCAGGGCTACCAGGATCAATACAATTCCTGAAAGTGGGGCGGAAATCGCCAAGAGCCATTTGCGTCCAACTCGTTCCACCAATAACGCAGCCAGTACTACTCCCACCAGCCCCATCAAGGCCATGACCGCAGTGGCAAAGAAGGATGCCGATTGGGCCATGCCGGCCTCGGTCAGGATGGATGGGAGCCACGTGAGCGCCAGGTAGTACACCAGCAGGACGGTGACAAACAGCAACCAGCTTGTCGCGGTGATCTTCCATGAGTAGCGCCACAGTGCCACCACCTGTTCCCACCAGCGTGCAGGGCGTTCGGCTACGGGCTGTTCAATGACATAGTCCCGTACTGGGGCGCCAGTGCGTTCCACCAGTTGATCTATGACGGCTCGCGCTTCGGCTTCCCTTCCCTTGGCCGCTAAGTACAAAGGGGACTCGGGAACGTTGCGACGGATTAAAAACACCATCAATGCTGGCAGGATCATCACTGCCAGGATCAGCCGCCAGTTATCAGCGGTGGCCATGACCCAGCCCGAAACGAAGAATGACAGTGCAGCGCCGACGGGCCACCATCCGTCCATGGCGGTCAGAACCCGGCCACGGAGTTTCGCTGGGGTAAATTCACCGACCAGGGCATAGTCCACCGGAATACATCCACCCAGGCCGACACCGGCAAGAAAACGGAAGGCAACAAAGAATCCGAAGTTCGGCGACAATGCACCCAAAACGGTGAATACTGCGAACATCAGCAGGGTCAGGCTAAAGGCGTTCTTACGCCCGAATCGATCGGCAATGCCGCCCCAGAGGAAAGCGCCTAAGGCCATGCCGACCAAGTTTGAGGTGCCAAGTAGTGCTGCGGTGGGGCGATCTAATCCCCATTCTTCGGCGACCAGCGGGATCAACGCCCCATTGAGGGTCACATCCCAGGCATCAAACATGAACCCCAGTCCACCGATGATGAAGATGGCGCCTTGAACTTTCCACTTAAAGGGAAGTTCTTGCACGATGGTCGTGCCCGAGGTCGGGAGTGCAGAAGACACGGAGCGGCGCCTTTCTCAGTGCGAGCAAAAATTGTGTGTACCGCGTCGAAGCATAACCGAAAACCCGTCCAAGCCCCCAGCTCTCTACGCTTCTTTGCTTGCCACGTCAAGGCCTGTTGTCTAGGCGAGTCTAGGGGTAATCTCTGGGCATGGGAGTAGATTGGGCCGCTCTCGAAGAGGCGATACGGGTGACCGCCCTTCGGCACGCGGCGGAAGTGATAACAGGACACCCGGACCAAGACTTCTATGCCATTGCCCTGCACGGGGTGAGTACCGAGGAAAGCGAAAGCATCGCCATGCCGTTGCTCGCGTTGAACTCGGTTCAGGCTCTTGAAAGAGACCGTGTGACGGCATCGCGAGAAGAATTGGTGGAACGTGGCGAAGATGCCGATGAACCAGCCGATTATGAGGACCGTTCCGATGCTCAGTTGGAAGATCCAGTAGAAGCCGAAGATGTCACATTGGAAGAAGATTCCGTGGTGATTTCTGACGCGGAAGATGACGAGGAATTCGAGGGTGAGGATCAAGACTTCGATGATGACGAAGACCTTGATCAGGTTCTTGCTTCGCTCGAGGAAGGTTTAGACCAGGACGACTCCGAGAGCTTCTATTCAGACAAGTGGGAACCCAGCGATTGGCACTGGTCATCCATTGATTTATGCGAGGATCCCGCAGCTGGTATCTGGTCTGATGCAATGACTGATTTGGCCTCACATGAGGGATGGGAACCGACCATCAGACGGTACTACGGCACGCTGGTGGCCGTGGCTAACTCACTACGAGAAGAGCTGCAACAACGCACTACCGCGGATCTGGTTTGTTATGTGGCCGATGAAGAGCACGCTGAAAAACTTCTCAAGCTATGCCTGACTGACCAGCAACTTTCCAAGTATTTCCCTCAACTGACTCAGCCGGTTGAGGGGGAGTGACACGAACTAAATAATCCGGCAGGGCCTTCGATAGAATGACTGCGGCGGCCTATGTGCTGCCCGCCCCATTCATTCTCACCGCCGGGAGAAAAATTTCGTGAGTAAGACCGTCCTGGACAAAGTCGCAATCCGCCGCGCACTGATTTCCGTCTACGACAAGACCGGCTTGGAGGAGTTGGCCGCCGGACTGCACGCTGCAGGCGTTCAGCTGGTCTCCACCGGATCCACCGCCAAGAAGATCGCAGCGGCTGGTATCCCTGTGACCGAAGTTGAGCAGGTGACCGGTTCCCCTGAAATGCTTGATGGTCGTGTGAAGACCCTGCACCCACGGATCCACGGTGGCATCCTTGCAGACCGTCGCGTTGCTGAGCACATGGACACCCTGTCCTCCATGGACATCGAGCAGATCGACTTGGTGGTCGTGAACCTGTACCCCTTCGTGCAGACCGTTGCCTCGGGTGCAGCCCAGGATGAAGTAGTTGAGCAGATCGACATTGGCGGTCCAGCGATGGTTCGTTCGGCCGCTAAGAACCATGCTGCGGTCTCCATTGTGGTTGACCCAGCTTTCTACCCACAGGTGATCTCGGCAGCGGCCGACGGTGGCTTCGATCTGAAGACCCGCCAGCGTCTAGCAGCTAAGGCTTACGCACACACCGCAGCCTATGACACGGCAGTTGCTTCGTGGACCGCCAGCCAGTTCTTGGATGAAGATGGCGATGGTGTCATCGACTGGCCAGCCTACGCAGGTGTTGCTCTGCAGCGTTCGGCAGTGCTGCGTTATGGCGAGAACCCACACCAGCAGGCAGCACTCTACGTGGATGAAGCTGCCCCGGCAGGTATTGCCCAGGCTGATCAGCTGCACGGCAAGCCAATGAGCTACAACAACTACGTTGATGCTGACGCTGCCCTGCGTGCAGCCTTTGACTTCGAGAAGCCAGCGGTGGCTGTGGTCAAGCACGCTAACCCATGTGGTGTTGCTGTTGCTTCCGATGATGCAGCTGATCCAATTGCTGATGCACACCGCAAGGCACATGCCACCGACCCAGTGTCCGCTTTTGGTGGCGTGATTGCTGCTAACCGTACGGTGACCAAGGAAATGGCCGAGACCGTCAAGGGTATCTTCACCGAGGTAGTTATTGCCCCTGACTTCGAAGCCGAAGCCGTAGAGATCCTTTCCGCGAAGAAGAACATTCGCTTGCTGGCACTGCCAGAGGGCTATGGCCGGAACAAGAACGAATTCCGTCAGGTTTCCGGTGGCATGCTGGTTCAGGCTGGCGACAAGATTGATGCTGATGGGGATAACCCAGAAAACTGGACCCTGGCCGCTGGTGAGGCAGCCGATGCTGCAACCCTGGCTGATCTTGAATTCGCTTGGAGCGCGGTCCGTGCAGCGAAGTCCAACGCGATCTTGCTGGCCAAGAACGGTGCTGCCACCGGTATTGGTATGGGTCAGGTCAACCGCCTCGACTCCTGCAAGCTAGCTGTTGAGCGCGCCAACACCCTGGGTGTGAAGGTTGATTCCGGTGCAGATGCTGCCGGTGGAGCCGAGAACGCTGACGGTGCCGCTTCTGAGCAGCGTGCAGTAGGTTCAGTGGCTGCTTCGGATGCGTTCTTCCCATTCGCTGATGGTCTGCAGATCCTGATCGACGCTGGCGTGAAGGCTGTTGTGCAGCCAGGTGGTTCGGTCCGCGATGAGGAAGTTATTGCGGCTGCGAACGAAGCTGGTATCACCATGTACTTCACTGGTGCACGCCACTTCTTCCACTAATAAATAATCGCTTCAAAAAGCCACGATTCACACGATTTCTATCGTGTGAATCGTGGCTTTTGCATTGCGGATTTATCGACGATATCTCAAGTATCAGGCGGGATTTTCTCGAATCACCATTGGAACCGGCAAGGCGCTAATCTGTTTTCAGTAGTCGATGGTAGTGGCGTGAAATCTACGAAACATAAAATTGTTCAACAACATCTTGCCAAGGTTGTTCAACAACCTGTAATGTCGTGTGCGTTACATTGATTCTGTGACAGCTGTCACCACTATCGCATTGGAACGTCACCATGGCACTTCCTGAGTCAAAGACTGAAATGAGCCCCAAGGCTCGGCGCGCGGCCCTGTTAGGGGCCATGTTCCTGATGGCCACCAGCGCCATCGGTCCCGGGTTCATTACCCAGACCACTGAGTTCACCGTACAAATCGGTGCGGCTTTCGCTTTTGCCATTGTCGTTTCGATCCTGGTTGATATCGCAGTACAGCTCAATGTTTGGCGCGTTATCGGTGTCACCGGTATGCGCGCCCAAGAACTAGGAAACAAGGTCCTGCCGGGTGTCGGATGGTTCCTAGCGGTCCTCGTCTTCATTGGCGGCATGGTCTTCAATATCGGTAACATCGCCGGTACCGGACTTGGCGTGAACGCCATGCTTGGTGCGGACGCCAAGATTGGCGGAGCGATCTCGGCCGTGATTGCGATCTTGATCTTCCTGTCCAAAAAAGCTGGGATGGCCCTAGATCGCATTGTGGTCCTGCTTGGTGCCATCATGATCCTGCTGATGCTCTACGTAGCCATCGTCGCAGCACCTCCAGTAGGTGATGCGTTGCGCAATGTTGTCCTGCCCGAGAAGATTGACTTCCTGATCATTACCACCCTGATCGGTGGCACCGTGGGCGGCTACATTACCTACGCTGGCGCACACCGCATGATCGATTCGGGCACCAGCGGCATCGAGCACATCAAATCAATTTCCAACACCTCGGTCTTGGCCATCATTGTCACCGGCGTGATGCGCGTGCTTTTGTTCTTGGCGATCCTCGGCGTTGTGGCCGGCGGCGTAGTTTTGGCCAGTGATAACAAAGCTGCCGAAGCCTTTGGACATGCGGCAGGCGATATTGGTATCCGCGCCTTTGGCATCATCCTCTGGGCTGCAGCATTGACCAGCGTTATCGGTGCCGCCTACACCTCGGTTTCCTTTGTCACCAAGCAGACCACCTCGGAACGTACCCGCAATCTCATTACCGTTGCTTTCATCGCGGTCTGCGGTGTTATCTACCTGCTACTCGGCAAGGCACCAGCCACTCTGCTGATTTTCGCTGGCGCATTCAACGGCCTGATTCTGCCAGTTGGCTTCGCAGTCCTGCTGTGGGTAGCTTGGCGTCGACGGGACCTCATGGGCGGCTACAAATATCCGAAGTTCCTCCTCATTGTCGGTGTACTGGCATGGCTGCTCAGTGTCTTCCTCGGATGGAACTCGTTGACCGGTCTCGCCGCACTCTGGCAGGCCTAAGGGGATCCGGAAATGAACAACCTCAAAGATCTGAACCTTGACCAGCGCGCCGCACTATCCCCAAAGGAAGCACGAGAGTACTTCCGTGAAGGCCAGGTGCTTCCCACCGCAGGTATTAGTGCTGGGTACGCGCAAGCAAATTTGATGATCGTGCCACAAGAGTTGGCTTTCGACGTCCTGCTATTTGCGCAGCGCAACCCCAAGTCTTGTCCGGTGTTGGGCGTGCTCGAAGCCGGGGAAGTATCCAGTGAGCTATTTGCCGGTGGAGATATCCGAACCGATGTGCCACAGTACATGGTTTACGAGAACGGCGTAAAAGTCGCTGAACCGACTGACTTGAGTCAGTACTGGCGCGATGACCTGGTCACTTTCATCATCGGCTGTTCGTTCACTTTTGAATCGGCCTTGATTGATAGTGGGATCTCCGTGGCCCACATTGAGCAAGGTGTGAACGTACCCATGTATAAGACCACCCTTAGGTCCAAGACGGTGGGGAAAATGTCTGGACCTATGGTTGTTTCAATGCGACCTATTCCGGCTTCACAAGTTGCTGATGCAGTCCGGATTACCTCCAGATACCCCGCAGTGCACGGCGCACCGGTACATATTGGTAATCCCGAAGAACTGGGCATCACGGATCTTTCCAAACCCGATTTCGGCGATGCCGTTAACATCCCAGAGGGCACTGTTCCAGTGTTCTGGGCCTGTGGAGTCACACCACAAGCAGCCGTTATGGAATCGAAGCCAACCTTGGCTATCGGACATGCGCCGGGGCACATGCTGATCACTGACATCAAAGATTCTCAATACCAAGTGCCATAACCAAAAGTACTGCGGTGTTCTACCCCTTCGGGAAGAACACCGCAGTATCTGTTTAAGACACGATTCTTAGTTAGCGTTTGCTAGCCCAAACTTCCACTTCGGCCAGGCGTTCTTGCTTTGCAACGTCGTCAATAAACGAAGATTCAAAAGAATTTCGAGCCAACTGGGTCAGTTGCTCGGTGCTGAAATTAAATGACTCCATGAGGGAAGCAAAGTTGGCATCCATGTAGCCGCCGAAGTAGGCGGGATCATCTGAATGGACTGAAACTTTCAAACCCGCTTCAAGCATGGACGGCAGCGGGTGATCTGCCATCGTATCGACAGCGCGCAGGCGGATATTTGATAGCGGGCAGACCGTCAGTGGCATCTGTTCAGCAACAAGCCGTTGCACCAGCTTTTCATCATCCAAACAACGGATGCCATGATCTACCCGTTCAACTTTCAGTAGATCTAGCGCTTGCCAAATGTAGTCAGCTGGACCTTCTTCGCCAGCGTGGGCGACAACATGCAGGCCATTGGCTCGGGCTAGGTCGAAAACCTCGACAAAGAGTTCCGGTGGGAAACCCAACTCGGAGGAATCTAGACCGATACCGTCGAATTCATGCTTTTCGGCGATCATCAAGCGTAATAGGTCCAACGCTTCGCTCGCCGGGGCATGTCGCCAGAAGCAAGCGATGAGCTTGTGCGAGATTCCCCAGTTTTCTTCGGCTTCGTTCAATGCTTCACGAATTCCGGAAATGACGTCACGCAGGTCCATGCCACGCTCGACATGTGCTTGCGGGTCAAAGAACAGCTCAACATGGCGCACACCGCAGTCGTTGGCACGCTGAAGGTAGGCCATGGTGATTTCGTAGAAGTCTTCGCGAGTGCGTAACACCATCATGTTGGCATAAAACAGGTCAAGGAAGGACTGTAAGCTACTGAACTCGTACTGTGCTCGAAGCTCGTCAATTGAGCTGTAGGGCAGCCCGATGGAGTGCTTGGCAGCCAACGCCATAATCATCTCGGGTTCCAAGGTTCCTTCGAGATGGATATGTAATTCGGCAACGGGCAACTTCACGGGCGGAACCTTTCAGCAACGGCTAGCGGACTCGATCTCACCGGCCCAGGCAGGACCTCGCAAGATTTCCTTAAACCTTACGCTGACAGGCTAAGCACCGGCTGGGCGGTAGACCGGATGTGGAAACGACTATCAACAAGAATGTCAGTGGAACATGACTAGGTGAGGACTTCGGCGCAGGGGCATGTTCGGTAGGTATCAATGACGCTGAATTCCGCGGGAATCTAGACTTTGAGGCAAGGAAGAACATCCGAAAGGAACTAAACGGGTGAGTAGAAAACAGCGAAGATGAGTCAAAGAATCTAAGGCCGTAGAAGAGCAGACTGCCGGGCTGCTGATGAGACAGAAGTCGCAAGACATCCGTTGTTCAAAGCCGAGGATACCGTTATTCCGCGGCTGCCTTAATGTGCTCCAACAACTCAGCCTCCGCGGTATCCAAATAGCCACGCAAGGCAGCGGCTGCTTCATCCCGCTTACCTTCGCTCAGCAACTGAACCAGCTGGGCATTTTGCTCCACATAGTGAGAGTGAAAATCTGGGGCATCACTCATCGCGTGGAAGACCAAGCGCATGCGAGCCAGCACTCGTCCCATAAGTTCTTGAACCAAAGTACTGTCAGAAGAACGAACCAGCTGTTGATGGAACGCCTGATTAGCGCTGGCCATCCGGGGGATATCTGCATCCTCAAGGGCAGCCCGAGCTTCAACGATGATTTTGCCCAGTTCCGCCAGGTCCAGCTCCGGGCCCCACGCCAAACACGCAGGCTCAATCGTGCGTCTCACCGCATAAATTTCACGCACATCATCAGCATCTGGTGACGCGACAAAGACCCCACGGTTGGGGATTCTCGTGATGATCAGTTCACTGTCCAACAGGGTGAAGCTTTCGCGCAAGGTATTGCGCGAAAGCCCCAACGACTCCGCTAAGGACTGTTCTGAGAGCTTGTCTCCAGGCAACAGTTCACCTTCGGCAATGCGAGAACGCAAAAGATCCGCAGCCCACACGCTGGTATGCGCATGGGGTGCTCTGCTCGGAAGTGCCGAAACGCTGCTGCTGGAGTTCATTAGTCCAACTTATCCCAACTCGTTGCCCAAAAAGGAACATACGGCCACCGCGTTACTGGATGCTACCCAACGCATCGGAACGACGAACCGCGTTCCCAACCTCAAGGTCTGCCTTCGTGAAAACACCATCGCGGTGAGCCACCACAGCAGACTCCATCTTCATGGCTTCAACCACAGCGACAGTCTGCCCCTTGGATACCTGCTCGCCATCTTTAACAGCAAAACGGACTAGGTTGCCATCCATGGGGCTGAGCACCGCAGCCTCGTCCTGCTCGGTGGCTTCGTCAGCTTGAGCTGAAGTGGCCGCGCCTGCACCCGAGGTGTTGCGCAAAGCATTGGTCAGGGCAGCTGGCAATCCGAGTTGCACGGCCTTGCCATCCAATTCAATGGTGATGGTTTCCCGACTGGTATCAGGCTGATCAAGATCAATCTGATCACTGGCCTGAACCTCGTTGAGGAACTCATCTTCAATCCACGTGGTGTAGACCTTCAATTCTTCACCGTTAAAGTCTTCGTTTTTCAAGACCGCACGGTGGAAGGGCAGAACGGTGGGGACACCAGCGATGGTGATTTCATCCAAGGCCAAGCGTGCACGACGCAGGGCCTGGGCACGGTCAGCCCCGTGCACAATCAGCTTGGCAATCATTGAATCGTAGAACGGCGGGATGACCGAACCACTACGAACACCAGAATCAATACGCACCCCGGCACCGGTCGGAGCCTCGAAGCGTTCTACCGTTCCTGGAGAAGGAAGGAAGCCACGGGCTGGGTCCTCAGCATTGATACGGAATTCAAAGGCGTGCCCCTGCGGTGCTGGGTCTTCTGTCACCGACAGTGGCAGTCCATCTGCGATGCGGAACTGCTCAGCGACCAAGTCCACGCCGGCGGTTTCTTCGGTGATCGGGTGTTCCACCTGCAACCGGGTATTGACCTCCAAGAAGGAAATCAGTCCATCCTGGGCCACTAGGTACTCGACGGTGCCAGCCCCCACATAACCTGCTTCTTTGCAGATTGCCTTGGCCGACTCATGGATGCGGGTTCGCTGTTCATCGCTGAGGAACGGTGCCGGGGCTTCTTCCACCAGCTTCTGGTGTCGACGCTGCAGCGAGCAATCACGGGTGCCAACGACGATCACGTTGCCGTGGCTATCGGCCAGTACCTGAGCTTCAACGTGTCGTGGCTTGGAGAGGAAACGCTCCACAAAACATTCACCACGGCCAAAGGCCACGGTGGCTTCACGGGTGGCCGATTCGAAGGCCTCGGTGATCTCATCTAATGAATACGCGATCTTGATGCCACGTCCGCCACCACCAAAGGCAGCCTTAATGGCAACAGGGACGCCGTATTCTTCAGCGAAGGCACGAACCTCTGCAGCATTTTCGGCCGGGCCATCGGTGCCCGGAGCCAACGGGGCACCAGCACGCACCGCGATCTGACGCGCCGTGACCTTATTACCCAAATCTTCAATGGCATGGGGTGAAGGGCCAATCCACTTCATGCCGGCATCAATGACCGCTTGGGCGAAGTTGGCGTTCTCCGAGAGGAAACCGTAGCCCGGGTGAACTGCATCCGCGCCAGAGCGTTGAGCGATCTCAATGATCTTTTCAATATTCAGATAGGTGTCCGCCCCGGTGGAACCATGCAGCGGGTAGGCTTCGTCAGCACGGCGCACATGCAGCGCATCGGCATCCGGGTCAGAGTAAATAGCTACCGAAGAAATGTTTGCATCAGTGGCGGCCCGAGCAATACGGACTGCGATTTCGCCACGGTTGGCGATGAGTACCTTTTTCATGACAATCCTAAGAAGTTACTTGGCCGTCAAAGCGGCGGGGGACTGGAGAACAAAACGGATCTTGCTCCCCGGGGGAAGCTGAGCTGCGACGCTGAGATCTTCAGCGAGAACTGTGGCAATCACCGGATAGCCACCGGTGACCGGATGATCAGCGAGGAAGAGCACCGGTAAGCCAGAAGGTGGAACCTGCAAGGAGCCTCTCGCGACACCCTCACTGGCTAGCTCCCCGGTGAGCACACGTTCTAGGGGTGCTCCCTTGGTTGCTAAGCGGATACCCACACGATTCGACTCGCTCGTGACATCCCAGAGCTGACCGGTCAGGCGGTCCAAGCCTTGCTGGCCGAACCATTCGGTGCGCGGACCGGGGATCACCCTGAGCTGATACACGCCGTCATCATCGGGAACCGCCAGAGTGCTTGGTTGCGGGTTGCCCACAATATGCCCGATCTTTGGGGAGCTGACCGGAATGAAAGACCCCGAAGTCAGCGGGTCCGGCCCCACCGAGGACAGGGTATCTGTCGACAGCGAACCCAGGACCGGTGGCAGGGCGATCTCGCCACGGACCGCGAGATAGCTGCGCATCCCTTGACCATCGGGCTCTACACTCAAGCGCTCGCCGTTGAGCAGGGCGAAGGGCGTATTGCTTAGGACCTGCCGGGTGGTGCGTACCGGGTCATCCTTGGCCGGGGTAATGAAGAGCTTGGCCTGTGCCCCTGAATGCGCCAAGACTTGGTCTTCACTGGCTTCCAGGGTGATGACGCTGCCCAGGTTTTCAATGACCGCGTGGTCTAAAGCATTGCCCACCAGTGAATTGACTTGACGGAATGCTTTTGGATCCGCGGCTCCGGCAGCTCCAACCCCGAGGTTTCCGTAGCCGATGCGTCCGGCATCTTGTAAGAGGGATTGCAGGCCAGCATCGATGACTTTGAGGCCGCTGGTTTGTTCAGTGACGCCGGTGTCTACTACTGACTCGGCCTGCTGACTAACGCTGAGCTTCTGCGTGGTGGCGACGAATTGGACGGTATCCTGCGGGCGGATCAGTGCCGGATTCTCACGGTTCAGATCCCACATCTGCAGATCGGTGTGGCCAATCAGTTGCCAGCCGCCGGGGGACTGGCGTGGATAAACAGCCGAGTAGTCACCGGCTAGTGCCACAGCCCCAGATGGGACCTTGGTTCGTGGGGTGTCCCGGCGGGGGACGTTTAGCTGTTGGTTCTCGCCCAGCAGGTAGGCGAAGCCTGGGGCGAACCCGCCGAACACTGCTCGCCATGTCTGGGAGGTGTGCACGTTGATGACTGCTTCGACGCTTAGCCCGGTGAGCTTTGCTACGGCTTCTAGGTCTTCACCGTCGTAGTGCACCGGAATTTCCACCAGTTTGCCAGCGCTGCGGTTGGCTGAAGCAACTTCGAGATCTGGCAGCGTGGCCATGGCTGCTTCAGCTTCTTGTGCGGAGCTGAACTTCAGAAATACGGTCTGCGCGGCAGCGAGTAGGTCACGTTGTCCGGGTAGTGGAGAAGCTTCCAACGCGGCATTGAGCGCCAACACCGCATCAAGCGAGTCGAGGTCAATGAGCAGATCATGTGAACCGGCCCGGTGAATGGCGCGGATGCTCACGCGAAGCTCCGGATCTGCACTCCTGCGTTTTCTAATCCGCTACGTACTGCGCTGGCCATGGCCACGGCTCCTGCGGTATCTCCGTGCAGGCAAATGCTTTCCGCGGGCATGGTGATGGTGCTGCCATCAACGGCAACAATGGTGCCTTCGGTGGCCAGACGGATCATGTTGTTGGTGACTGCCTCAGGATCATGCAGTACCGCGTTGGCTTCGCGGCGGGATACCAAGGTGCCCTCGGGAGTGTAGTTGCGGTCGGCAAAAGCTTCGGCGACTGCGCGCAAGCCTGCGGCTTCAGCTTTTTGCAGGGCCACAGATCCTGGAAGAAGCAGAACGGGCAGGTCGGTGCCGAAGGCCTTAATGGCATCGATGACGGCTTGGGCATGGACCTCGTGGTGCACGATGGTGTTGTACAGGGCCCCGTGGGGTTTCACGTATTTGATTTCGCCGCCGGCGCTACGAGCCAGGGCTTGTAGTGCACCGAGCTGGTAGAGGACGTCATCGGCAAGCTCGGTGGCTGAGCAGTCGAGGAATCGACGACCGAAACCAGCGAGGTCTCGGTAACCCACGTGGGCGCCGATGGTGACGTTGGCGCTCACGGCATCACGGCAGGTCTGTGCGATGGTGCTGGGGTCACCGGCGTGGAAACCGCAGGCAATATTTGCTGAGGAGACTGAGGTGAAAATGGCGGCGTCGTCGCCCATTTTCCAGTTGCCGAAAGATTCGCCGACGTCAGAATTTAGGTCTATGAATGGCATTGTGATCCCCGTCTCGTGAACAACTCTTGGTAAAAGAATGCCCTATTTTTGATAATTGTTCAACAATCTGGGGAAGGTTTTCTTGTTTTCCGTCACACCATTGCATTGCCTAGGGTTCACGACAATAGGCAGATCCTTACCTCGATTGCTGTTACCGCCAGAGTAATTGGCCAACCTAAGCGCGTCATTACAGACTGAAACGGGCATAATCCCTGTTGAACATGTCTTCGACCAAGAAAATACGTTTGACCAGGAGTGTTCATGCCTGCCTTACCATTTTCCATTATTGGCCCCCTCTGGAGCTAGGTCAGCGCGCTGATCCTTAGCCCCCAGCGGATCCATCCCATGGGCTGTCATCGGCGACGGATCAGTGACCAGATCATCTTCGACAAACTCATCCAGGCACTCACCCTGGGCGTCGCCTGCGAAAGAATCTGCGATACCACCTGCTCAGCAACCACCATCCGAGGCCGCCACGACGAATGGATTACCGTGGGAGTCTTCCTACGGCTTAAGTAACTTTTGCGTAGAAGCTTACGACCGGATCGTCGGGGTGGACCTTGAAACCTGTCAGTTGACGGCTGCCTGGTCAAGGCCCCTGTGGTGGGGAAGTATTCGGAAAATCCCGGGTAGACCCTGGGTAAACAAGGTACTAAACGCGCCGTGATGACCGACGGCAAAGGTGTTCCACTTGGATGCGTGATCGCCGGGGCGAACCGTCACGAATCTCCCTTGGTGCGTCCAACTCGTGAGTTGTCTCGGGGTACTTTTCGCCCGAGCAGATCGCTGTGCATCTACATGCTGTGGACGACAGTCAGGAACCTCGGGATTTACTCACTGAGTTAGGTTGTCAGGGAGCAATCAGCGCCAAGGGTGAACCGTTGTAGGCCGATGGCTGATGGGTCGTTGTGCGCACCATTTCGTGGCATATCCTGAGATTCAGGGAAATGGAGATCTGTACCGAGGCTAAGAGCAGGGTCATTGATGCGTTGAACAGCTTGGCGAACAGCATGATTGTGCTCCGGAGGTCGATCCGTGAGGCGTGGGTAAGTCATCCGTGGGACTCAAGGCCGAATCGAAAGCCTTAATATTTACGGTTCACAAATTGGCGCGATCTCTAAGTGCACTTTGCGCTTCAAATGATCAATAGTAGAAACGTACTCCTCACACCCAGTCATCTCCCAGTTATAGTCAGAGTGGCGGGTCCTGAATAACACAGGTCTCTCATAGACTTACGAATAATGGCAGTCTCAGTAGGAGATTCTGCCAATTCTAACTCTGGGAGTTGCTCAATGAGCGTTCAAAAAGTACGTCACAAGACCACATGGGCTGGTTTAACGCTCGCCGCAGCCATGCTTCTCACAGGCTGCAGTGCGAATTCAGCAGCAGAACCAACAGAACCCTCGACAGATTCAACATCATCGAGCGCGTCGGCCGCAGCCGCTTCCGATTCAGCTTCACCTGTTGCGACAGCTACTTCTGCCACCCCTACGACTTCTCCAACGTCAGCCGAGGTGACATGGGCTAAACACAAGTTCGCCAACGAGAACTTCCAGATCGAACTTCCTACCAACTGGAAAATCGAGAAGCTCAAGTCTGACCAATATCAATCAGAACAAGACATGGCAGCAAGCTTTAACATTGTCTCTGAAAACGGACGCGACCTCGCAGAAGTACGCACCGGATACCCAGAAGTCTTTGACATCACCGTACGTCCGACCACTGAAGAAAACACACTTATCGATTCAACGCCGGACCCTGACGGCAAAATGGTGAACTACGCATTCATCTCTTATAACGGTTCACCGAATGAAGCGTGGATGATGCTCACAGCAATTGATCCTGAAACTGCACCAATGTGGGAAGCTCCTCTTGACGGCCCTGTCTATCCTGGTGGAACAGGCGTTTTCCAGGGAAAGGTCGATAATAAGGCGGTGCTTCCAGGTGTGGACTCCGCGCTAAAAGGTACCGAGCGGTTCGAGGCCTACACCAAGACCACTGAGTACAAGAATCTTAAAAAGACCATGCTGTCTTTCAAGCAGCTGAAGGCCACACCAGGTGAACAAGAAGTAACTGGCGGTAACTGCGTGGGCGCCCAGTACACGTATGACCTCGGCAATTCAGGCATGTCCTGCGACGAAGCTAAAGCATTCTTCTCCAAGATTCTCAAGCAGCCAATCAGCACGGGCGGTGCGGAGATTTTGGGTGTCGGAGCTTGCATGTTGCCGTTCGATGCAGAACCAGGCTACTGCAATATTGATGCCTCCGGCGGTAAATTCACCGTCACCAAAAAATAGCTCGGACCGTCCCTTGCTGCGTTCCACGCTTGAGTCGTTTCGGATACTTTTTGCCCGAGCAGATCACTGCGCATCTGGATTCTGGGTACGACAGTCAGGAACACCGGGAATTACTCACCGAGTTAGGTTGTCAGGGAGTAAGCAGCACCAAGGGTGAACCGTTGTAAGCCGGTGACCGGTGGGATTCAAGACCGAGTCGAAAGCCTGAATATTTACTGTTCACCAATTGGCGCGAACTCTAAGACAGACCTACCACCTTTCCATCCTGATCAACATCCATGCGCAGCGCGGCCGGAACTTGGGGCAAGCCAGGCATGGTGGTCAGCACACCGGTAATGGCAACGATGAAGCCGGCGCCGGTTTTAGGGATCAATTCACGGATCTGTAGCCGGAAGCCAGTAGGAGCACCGAGTGACTGAGGATCATCAGAGAAAGAGTACTGAGTTTTGGCGACGCATACCGGAAGATGATCCCACCCGTTGGCGTGGATCTGTTCCAGCATCCGCAGTGCCTTGGGCGAGTAATCAACACCTTCACCGCCATAGACATCACGCACCAGAGACAAAAGTTTCTCTTCGATGCTTTGCTCAAGGTCGTAGAGGTGAGTGAAGTTGGTGGGGGAATCCAATGCGCGCAATACTGCGGTAGCCAATTCGCCTGCGCCCGCCCCTCCCTGACCCCAGACATCCGCCGTGGCACACTCAATGCCGTTCTCTGCTGCCCATTCGGTGACAATCTTCAGCTCGTTAGCGGTGTCCAAGGTGAACTGGTTAATCCCGATGACCGGTGGGATGCCAAACTTCTTGATGATCTCCACGTGACGCGCCAGGTTGGGTAGCCCTGCCCGGACCGCTTCGAAATTCTCTTCACCGAGTTCTTCTAGGGATACCCCGCCGTGCATCTTCAGTGCACGAATCGTGGTCGTGATAACCACAGCGCTAGGGGCGCAGTCGGCAAAGCGTGCCTTGATATCCATGAATTTTTCGGCCCCAAGGTCAGCGCCAAATCCTGCCTCGGTCACCACCACGTCTGCTAATGAGCGTGCGGTGTTGGTTGCGATGGCTGAATTGCAGCCGTGGGCAATATTGGCAAAGGGGCCGCCATGGATGAAGGCCGGGGTTCCAGCGATGCTCTGGACGATGTTTGGTTTGATGGCGTCTTTGAGCAACAGGGTCAAGGCTCCTGCCACGCCTAAATCATCGACCGTCACCGGCTCTTTGGTATAGGAATAGCCGATGGTCATCTTGCCGAGTCGTTTGCGTAGATCCGCTAAGTCCGTGGCAAGGCAGAAAACAGCCATGACTTCTGAGGCTGCGGTGATCTCAAATCCAGTCTCGCGTGGCACCCCATCGGTCGGCCCACCCAATCCGATGACCACCGTGCGCAAGGAGCGATCATTCATATCCATCACGCGTTTAAAAGTGATACGCCGTGGATCAATGCCTAGCTTGTTTCCGTGGTGCAGATGGTTGTCCACCATCGCCATGAGTAGATTGTTGGCGCTAGTGACGGCGTGAAAATCTCCGGTGAAATGCAGGTTGATGTCATCCATGGGCAACACCTGAGATTGGCCACCGCCGGTGGCCCCGCCCTTCATGCCAAAGCTGGGGCCAACGGAGGGCTCGCGTAAAGCGATCATGGTTTTTGTGCCACTGGCGGCCAGTGCATCAGCGAGGCCCACCACCACGGTCGTCTTGCCTTCACCGGCGGGAGTGGGCGACATTCCGCTGACCAAAACCACTCGTCCACACTTAGTGCTATTGGCAGCCAATAGCGCCGGATCCACCTTGGCTTTGTAGCGCCCATAGGGTTCAAGCGCGGCCTCGGGGATGCCGGCACTCGTGGCAATCTCCGTAATAGGCTTGAGCACTGTCCGGGCAGCGATCTCTAGATCGCTCAAGTGGGTTCCTGGCGTCGTTGCCATGACTCTTCCTCTCTTCGGATCTTATGAATCCGAGGGCGGTGAAGGAAGACCTAGGCATCAGGTGTTCCTCGGCTTGCCTTCAAGCTATCACCAGAAGGGCAAATGCCTAAGAGTCATGGCCGTGGCCATACCTAGCACAGCGCTCAAGCTCGGTGGAACCTAGGAGCGTTTCGCGGCAGCTGAACCCTTGATCCCCAACGCAATGAAGACTGCGATGGTGGCCAGTACCGCGCCGATCAAGAACGCGTAGTGAGCGCCGGCAAACTGGGCATTGGTCGCGTCAAGGCCAGCCTCGGCCTTCGAGTTTGCAACCACCGACATCACGGTGACGAAGATGGTGGTGCCGATGGCGCCGCCGAGCTGCTGTCCGGTGTTGAAGATGGCAGAACCGTGTCCAAAGAGCCGCGGATCCACTGAGGCCATGGCTGAAGACATCAACCCGGTCATCAGTAGGGCCAGACCAATGGAGAAGACAATGTGGATGAGCATGAATACCAACAGTTCGGTCTCGGCATTGACCGTGGTGTAGAGCCACTGCCCAGCGGCCAACATGATGGCCCCAGGAATCAGCACAGGGCGAGGACCACGCTTGTCGTAGATGCGTCCAAAGATTGGTGAAACGATTGCCTGAGCAACACCACCGGGAAGCAACATGATGCCGATCTTCAACGAATCGATACCCTTGCCTGATTCCAAGAGCAACGGAACGATCATCAATGAACCAAGCATGGTACCGAAGGCAATCATGATCATGATGATCGCCAAGGTGAATCCACGAGATTTAAAGGCCGAGAGGTTCAGCAACTCGCGTCCCTGACCGGAAAGACGTAGCTGGCGCTTGATGAAAATTGCCAAGGCTACCAGACCAACAACAAAGCTGAGGATAGATGGAATCGGGTTGGTTGAGGCGTGCTCGATGCTCGAAATTCCGTACACCAAGAATCCAAAAGCCAGTGCGGAAAGCACCACCGAAACGCCGTCCACGCGCATTTGGCGTGCGTTGGCTGGAACCTTGAAGAAGATCACGCCCAAAATCAGCACTGCCACTGCGATGGGGAGCATCAGCGCGAAGATATAGTGCCATCCCAAAGCATGAACGACAGCGCCGGAGACCGTTGGGCCAATGGCAGGACCGACACCAATCACGATGGAGTTCAGGCCCATGATGGTGCCGCGCTTGTGCGCTGGTACCAAGGTCAGGGTGGTGGTCATGAGCAACGGCAGGATGATTGCCGTTCCTAGTGCCTGAATGATGCGGGCCAGCAGCAAGAAGATGAAGCTCGGAGCGATCACGGCGATGACCGTGCCTACCAAGAAGCTAATGATCGCGAACATGAACAGCGAGCGGTGGTTGAATCGCTGCAGCAAGAATCCGGTGGTTGGAATGACTACCGACATGGTCAGCAAGAAGCCGGTAGTGAGCCACTGGCCGGTTGCGGCAGTGATGTTCATATCGGCCATGATTCCTGGCAATGCCACGGTCAGCACGGTCTCGTTCAAGATCATGGTGAAGGCGGCCAAGGCTAGGGCTGCAATGATGCCCGTGAGTTGTTTGGTGCTCAGCTGTGGTGGGGCTAAAGTTTCACCTTTTGCCTGTTCAGAGATCATCGTTTCGCTTTCTGTGGAGTGGTCAACAGAAAAATAGTGTCATAGGCTGACAGAATTTTTCAAGAGAAAGTGTCAGTGAGTGACACGAATCAACTTTTTGCTCGTCTTTGTGAGACGATCACTTGGACGAAATGGCTTAAGGAGGGTGCATGGGAATCCGAGATCAACGCAAGATGGAAACATCTCGAAAGATTCAAGCGGTGGCTTTAGACCTCGTTGAAGAGTTCGGTCTTGAGGCGACCACTGTTGCGCGAATCGCCGAAAAAGTCGGCATTTCGGAGCGTACGTTCTTTCGCTACTTCGACTCCAAAGAAGCGGCCATCGTTCCCGGTCAAGGAGAAATCATTGATGCCTTGACGGGTGTGGAAATTGCTGAGGGGGCCACGCCGGCGGAAATTTTTCAGCAGCTGATCGATAGCTGTCGGAAACACATTCTCTCGGAAGTTGAGTTGGGCGCTTCCAGTCGTATCGCCCGGATCATGATTAATGAACCCAAACTGCTGCTGGTTGCTACCCGTCGAGAGCAAGAGCTTGTGGTGGAACTCAGTGATTCCTTGCGTGAGCGAGGCCTGGTCGCCGGGATGCAGGGCGTGTTAATCGCAGAGCTCATCGCATCCATGTGGCGCGTTACCTGGCAGACCTATACCCACGCTGAGGTTGCCGGGGGTCAGCAGACTCCTTCTGATGTCTTTGAAATCACCATCAAGGAAATGGCGCAGATTTCTTCGGGATTCACTGCAGGTGCCCGGTAACCCACTTCTCGTCATTGAGTTATGGCAGATTAACTTAAATGTGACAAAGTGCTCCTACGCTATTCATCCCGGCTTTTAGCGGAAATTTTGCGATTCTTCAGCGTGATTCCTCTTGCATGAAAGTGTGGTGCAGGGCAAAATCAGGTAGATTTGGAACGTTGAGTTCAGGGCGGTTAACCCCGCTTCCGCACGACGTTCAGGGAGACGCCACACCTATGGCCAAGATTATTTACACCCACACCGACGAGGCGCCAATGTTGGCGACTCACTCGTTCCTGCCAATCGTGGAGGCCTTCGCGTCGACCGCAGGCGTGGAACTTGAGACCCGCGACATCTCGCTTGCAGGTCGCATCATCGCTACCTTCCCTGACTATGTCACCGAAGAGCAGCGCATCGGCGATGCCCTGGCCGAACTTGGCGACCTGGCCAAGTCCCCAGAAGCTAACATCATCAAGCTGCCAAACATCTCGGCATCCATCCCACAGCTCAAGGCAGCAATCGCTGAACTGCAGGCTGCCGGTTACGCACTGCCTGACTACCCGGACAACCCATCCTCGGATGAAGAAACCGACGTCCGCGCCCGCTACGACAAGATCAAGGGCTCGGCTGTTAACCCAGTACTGCGTGAAGGTAACTCTGACCGCCGCGCACCACTGAGCGTAAAGAACTACGCACGCAAGTACCCACACTCCATGGGTGCATGGTCCGCAGACTCGAAGACCAACGTCGCCACCATGGGCGTTGACGACTTCGCTTCCAACGAGAAGTCCGTAGTCATCGATGCAGACAAGAAGATCTCCATCCGCTTCGTTGGCGAAGACGGTGAAGTTAAGGTTCTGAAGAAGCCATTCGACGTTCTCAAGGACGAAGTCATCGATGGCACCGTACTGCACGTAGCTGCACTCTCGGAATTCCTGAAGAAGGCAGTAGCCCGCGCCAAGGAAGAGAACGTCCTGTTCTCCGCTCACCTGAAGGCCACCATGATGAAGGTCTCCGACCCAATCATCTTCGGCCACGTGGTCAAGGCATACTTCGCAGAACTGTTCGACACCTACGGTGACGAACTGGCAGCTGCCGGTTTGAACCCAAACAACGGCCTAGCAGCAATCCTGAACGGCCTGGACGAACTGTCTGACGACGTTCGCGCCGGCGTTGAGAAGCTCATCGCCAAGGGCTTTGAAGAAGGCCCACAGGTTGCCATGGTCGATTCCGACAAGGGCATCACCAACCTGCACGTCCCTTCGGACGTGATTGTTGACGCTTCCATGCCAGCAATGATCCGCCTGGGCGGCAAGATGTGGGATGCCAAGGGCAACACCGCAGACACCCTGGCAGTCCTGCCAGACTCCTCCTACGCAGGTGTCTACCAGGTTGTAATCGATGACTGCCGTGCCAATGGCGCCTACGACCCAACCACCATGGGTACCGTGCCAAACGTTGGTCTGATGGCTCAGAAGGCTGAAGAATACGGTTCCCACGACAAGACCTTCGAGCTGGCTGCTAACGGTCACGTTCAGATTGTTGATGAGAACGACACCGTGCTCATCGAACACCAGGTCTTCGCCGGTGACATCTGGCGTGCATGCCAGGCCAAGGATGTCGCCATTCGTGACTGGGTGAAGCTGGCCGTGAACCGTGCTCGCGCTTCGCAGACCCCTGCAGTGTTCTGGCTGGACCCACAGCGTGCCCACGATGCCGTACTGACTGCCAAGGTCACCGAGTACCTCAAGGAACACGATACCGAGGGCCTGACCATCGAGATCCTGTCCCCAGTTGAGGCTACCAAGTACACCATCGACCGCATCCGTAAGGGTGAGGACACCATCTCGGTGACCGGTAACGTACTGCGTGACTACCTCACCGACCTGTTCCCAATCCTGGAACTGGGTACCTCGGCCAAGATGCTTTCGATCGTTCCACTGCTGGCTGGCGGCGGACTGTTCGAGACCGGTGCCGGTGGTTCGGCTCCTAAGCACGTGCAGCAGCTGGTGAACGAAAACCACCTGCGCTGGGATTCCCTGGGTGAGTTCATGGCCCTGGGTGCTTCCTTCGAGCACCTGGCCACCACCGCTGGCAACGCCCGCGCTCAGGTTCTGGCTGACACTCTCGACGCTGCTACCGGAACCTTCCTGATGGAAGACAAGTCGCCAAAGCGCAAGGTTGGCGAGCTGGATAACCGCGGTAGCCACTTCTACCTGGCTAAGTTCTGGGCTGAAGAGCTGTCCAAGCAGGACAAGGACGCAGAGCTGGCTGAGGCATTCGCTGCAGTAGCTAAGGCACTGGGCGAGAACGAGGAAGCAATTGTTTCCGAGCTCGCAGCAGTCCAGGGTCAGGCTGTGGATCTGGCCGGTTACTACCGTCCAGACGAAGCCAAGACTTCGGCTGTTATGCGCCCAAGCGCAACCTTGAACAAGGCGCTGGAACTGCTGAGCAAGTAGTCCCTCCAGATAGCTAAACCGCTGGCCCCAATCCTCACTGAGGATTGGGGCCAGCGGTCTTAACTACCTATGAATCGAATGACACCATTGTTGATTTTCTATGTATTTATATGCATTTATTACTAGCATGGTGTCATGGCAACGACTCAACCCCTAAGAATCTCTTCTACTGTGGCCGCCCGCAAAGGAATAGGATTCATTACGACTCAGGCTCAGGAACGCCCGGTGACTTTGACGAGCCACGGAAAGCCTGTGGCAGTTGTCATGAGCGCTGCCGAACGTGATGAACAGCGTCGACTTCTACGTGATGTTGAGTTGAAGGTGCTGGGCATGGCTGCCAACCTCGTCGCTGACCGTTCAGCAATGTTGACAACGGACCAAGCTCGGGAGAAGCTCCGTGGCTCCGATCGGTGAGTTCCGGCAACGGCAAGATGCAGTTGTCTTCACCGATGAAAGCATGGACTGGCTGATCGAGAACGTTGCAGCCTCGCAGCGGGAAAACGTGATGGACACTATCGTTTCGCTGTTCGCTGCTCCACAGGGCAAACACCCTCTCTCAAATCAGAACAAGACAAACTTGGTCGGCTTCAACACTATTGAGGCAGCGCAAAGACAGTTCCGCATCATATATAGGGTGAGCGCGCGGAACGAAGTTGGCTTGATTGAAGTCATAACAATCGGTCATCGACGTGACGACGAGGTACACGCTGATGCGCACGACCTGATTCAATCCGGCAAACTCAGCGAAGCAGAGCAGACCCAGATCTGGGATGCGCTGACGCTGATCGATGACACCAAAGCACGTGTCGGTTTGGAGAATTGGGACTATATGGAAGAGCCGGCTCCTGAAGGGCTCATTAAATCGGCTGTTACATCAGGAGCGCTCGACGAGGACTTCGCCAGAATACTGTCGAAAGATGAAATTGTGGCTGCCATGTCAGCGGCGGTAGAAAACGGTGAAGTAAACCATGAAGCTGCCATTACGGCAGCACTTGGGCTCATCGCTACAAGCACTCAACCAGAGCGCATCTTTGCCAGTAGACGCGAACCCAGATGCGGGGCAATCATGCCCAAATTGAAAACACCCTGTATTCGAGTGAAGGGTCATGCTGGTGCCCATCGAGGTCACCGATAACCACACCAAAACTTATCTGCAGCCTGGGCTTCTAAACTTTTTGCACTTGGTCATCGAATCGAACAAGTAGTGAACCTGTTTCCGATCTTGGATCTGGTTACCTCGTCTGCGATGCGCCCGAATAGCATTTTGCCTTTGAGGGCAGAATCGTGAATTACATCTTGGGACTTGATGCTTGAGCGATGGTACGCAGCACCAGATCCGCGACGGCGGGGTCACCCAACACCCGGAAGTGCCCAGAGGATGCCACCCGATGATTTTGGGCTCCTTCTAAGGCTGAGCCGGCAGGGATATAGGGATCAAAGGCGGGCGTGATGGTGGTGATCCGTGCATTGCTCGTCACCTGCGCGCCGAGCTCCAAAAGTAGTGGGTCATCTTCCCTGAATCCCGAGATGACAGGGTGACGTACCAGCCGGGCATAGGGCGAGCCGGCGAAGGGTGTCGCGATGGCAACCAGGTGCTTGATCGATACCGAGGGATCTTTGACCAGCAAATATTTGCCAATCAACCCACCCTTGCTGTGTGCGAGCACGATGACCTGATCTAGCGAGTTCTCCCGGAGGTAGGCCGCAGTGACGGCAGCGGCTTGGGCCACCGGCATCGTATTACGGCTCAGCCCCAGCAGTACGTGCACAGGGTGTCCGGCCGCATTGATCCGGTCGCACAATCTGCGCATCATCGTCCAGTTTTCGAAGACGCCGGGAATGATCAGCACCGGCTCACGTCTACCGGTGGTGTAGGCTGCGGGAAGCTGTGGACGAAAAATTCCGTGCCCAATCGAATACAGCGCCCACCGGCTGTCTTGGACCCAGGACCAAGCGCGTACCAGCGGCAGTGGCCGATCAGGAGTTACACGAATTTTCACACCACCATCGTATCCGGCGATGACACGGGGTTATTCGAAGATGACGAATCCCCTAAGAAGTGCAAGATACCAGTAGGGGCTGACCTGAGCCTCGCTGTTTCCTCGCACACCACCACTCAAATTTTGCCTGACGTGGTTGTGACTAGTCCTTGAAACGACATTGACGCCAGAATCGAGCAACTCGGCTCGGACGCATGGTTTTCGGGGTGTGAGGACTAGTTTGATGCCTCTTCAGCCTCGGCCATGTAGGTAGGTGGATGAGGGACTCGTTGTTGACTACCCCAACCAATTGCCCAGCCCTCAGCATTGTCAAAGTAGTCGGCGTAGGCTATCGGCAAATCTGAGAGCCCATGAACCTGCGAGGCCAACTGGGCGTACCAGTGAACGTATTCTTTATTACCGGTTGCGCTCAGGGCTGTGCGTTGAAGTGAAGGCATCTCGGCGAGTATCGCTTCGGCGACCGTTGTACAGCTGACATCACTAGGGAACTGAATGTGATTGTTGAAGTCGTCATTGGCTGCGGTGGAATACAGGCATGACTCTCGTGGTTCAAATGGTGCTCCGAACTGGCTGGTGTTATCCCACTCGGTCACGTTAAAGATAACGATTCTCCACGCCGTACCGGACGCATTCATACCAGGCACTACCCTCAGTCCGGCATAACCCATGCGATGCAGGAGTCGGACTGCTTCAATGGTCCTGACAGCCAATTGCGAAGCCATGATTGGGTTTTGTTCCTTGACGATTGTCCAGCGTTTATTAGTTCAATATTCTCACGGGCCTAGGACAAGATAATTGAGGCGAAATCGATCTTTCTACGGTTGTTTCATCTCGAACCAAAAATCGCCAAAAGTAACCATTTGATAAAAGTGCCCTGCATTTAACAGTTGCGAAACCAAAATGCGGAGAACGCTCAGTATTATCATTCTCAAGTCTTTCATCTGAACGAGGAGGAATGATGCCTGTCCCTTTCCCAGGATCTAAGATCTCCATTGTTCTAGACCCTGATGGGGTGCGGCGATTCGCATCGTCGGAGCGTCAGTCCCAGCCATCACGCATTCTCGCAGTCGTGGATCGTGTGCCCTACACACGCGATCCCTCCGGATCAAAGCATGCCTATGTCCCGTTTTCGTCCGCCATAGGTAGCGATGGACATTTGGCTCAACGCAGTGAACGAGGCCTGCACTTCGACTTCGCAGTGACGCTTTGCGATAGCCATCATCGTCCGGTAGTCACGCTTTCGGGAACATGTAAAAGCAGTGAATTAGGAACCGCGATTCTGGACTCAATTGCTGAATTTACTGGCACATGCCGTATCTCCAGTGCCGCCGCTATCGATCTTGTGATTGCGAATTCTGATGGTCTTGGATTCACAGATTTATTGATCAATCCTGTTTTCTGTTTGAACCCGTCATGGCTTTTCGGAGCCAACCTAGAATTTGCAGTCCAGGCAAACCGGAACGCGCTGGCAGCAAGTCGTTCACGAGCAACCGTCATTGCGTACACGGACGGCTCACTGCCACACCATGGAAATGACCGCGGTGCAGGAGCTATGGTGACGCTACAGGGGCATTGGGCCACGCGGATTGCCCCAAAGAATTTTTCTCGCAATTCATTGATGGCCGAGACTACCGGGGCTTTGTTGGCTTTGCGTTATGCCCCGGTGGATTTTGACCTAGCCATTTACAGTGACAGTCGAGCCATAGTGAACGCCATCAACAACATCGTCAGCGGAGAAGTTCAGGCAAGGCAATCGCACCATAACGCCCTGGAGCTGTCCATTGTGCGGCGTAGCGGGCGCACAAGAGCCGTATGGGTCAGGGGCCATGCCGGAAATCGTTACAACGAGGCCGCTGACCGCATGGCTGTACTCATGGCACGTCACTACAACGCGAGAATCGATCCGACGCAGACGCACTCATTGATGCAAAAGATCCTTGAAGAGGAACTTGCCGGGCTCGCGTTGGCTGGTTGAGCTGTTTGCGAGCCCAGTCCACTTAGAGTCCTCGGCCTGCCTCCCAAAGGCTGTCCGAGGTGCCGGTGAGCAGGGAATTCAATGACACTGCTTGGGCGTCCGTGAATGATGCGATGTAGTCGACAATTGCACGTGCCTGACCCAATCGATTGATCTCATTGGGTCCAGCCTGCGAGAACAGTTCAGGGTTAGACTCACGCAACTGACGGTATTCCTCCGTGGTGGCTTCAACGGAATCTAAGAGGCGTCGAGGAGCACGCCCTGCATCATCAGGATCATTCAACCAGGTACTAAAGCCCTCGGCGAGTGAACGAATAATCCTCGTTTGGCCACGTTGGTACACCGCTAAGTCTGAACGGTCCAAGACGAAACGTGAGTGCACAAATTTGAGCACCACAACGTCATGCCAGGCTTCATCGCTCAGGCGGATATGGCCACTGCGAACGATGGGTGTGCGGTCTACGGTGACCGATTCTTGAAGTCGATCGATCCATCGACGTGTGAACGAGGTGACCGCGCGGTCGGCTTGAAGGCCACCGTCATAGGGAACCGCTAATAGCCCATCAACCAAATCGTGGCCCACACGTTGCACCGAGTCACGGAACGCGTCAGCGTTAGCGATCCATGGATCTTTTGCGACCAACCGACGCCAGGTTAGTTCCAGTGCGTGGCCGGACTGACGCTGATCCAGTTCTGAGGTTTTGAGTGCTTGGAATCTGGTGGCGTTCTCAAGCCATGCGCGCAGTTCAGCTGACACACTGGTGTACTGCAGGATTCCGGCACGGTAGAAGTCATCGAGGTCATGCACCGCGTAGGCAATGTCATCGGCGATATCCATGACCGAACATTCCAGTGTTTGCTGGTTTTGAGCGATGCCAGGGAATACCGAGAGGACATCAGCCATCTCTGCGGCTTCAATATCGTAGGCCGAATATTTCATGGCTCCAGCGGCTGGGTCGGTGCCGACCCCGCGGGGGAGTAGTTCCGGGGTGATAGGTCCTTTGGAGCGCCAAGCGTTGCGGGTCCATGGGTATTTCAGTACGGCTGCTCGTACTGCTCGGGTGAGGTTCATTCCGCGTGGAGTTGCCGCGCAGCTGTCCAGTGCCGTGAGGATTCTGAAGCTTTGCGCATTGCCTTCGAAACCATCGGGAAGCCCGAGCATGTTGCGGGCCACGCGGTCGAGTTCTTGTTCGCCGAGATGCCCAAAGGGTGGATGGCCTAGGTCGTGGGCAGCTGCAGCTGCCTGAACGACTACGGGGTCACAACCACCTAAGTCGGAGATTAGTCGCCTAGTTGATTCATCGGTTGATCTGAGATTGATCGCGATGGAACGAGCTACTGCCGAGACTTTCAATGAATGCGTCAGGCGGTTGTGAACGAGCGTTCCAGAACCGCCTTGCGGAATCACCTGAGTCACCGAGGACAGCCGGGAGAAATAGGGAGAGAAACGAATGCGTTCCACATCGACGCGAAATTCATCGTCGCCAGCACGATTCGGCTCGACGATAGCGCGTTCGCGGCCACCGGACTGATGCGTTTTAACTCTAGTATTCATCGTAGGAACTAGCCTAGGTGATCAACTGCTGAACGCCGAGTCAATTGATGATTCGATTGGTGAGTTCTTCACCGTGCGCAAAGTTGATGACCTGGTTAACCGCCAGCTCTGAGACCAACGCAATGAACTGTTCAGTGTCGCCGGCCATGTGTGGAGTGATGATGCAATTAGGTGCGCTCCACAGCGCATGGCCTGCCGGCAGTGGCTCGGGATCGGTGACGTCCAAGGCCGCGTGCAACCTGCTGGACTGCAGCTCCAGCAGTAGGGCTTCGGTGTCGACGATGGGCCCGCGTCCCACATTGACTAACAGTGAGCCGTCCTTCATTGATGAGAGGAATTCGGTATTGATGATTTGCTCGGTTTCTCGGGTATGTGGCAGGGCCACGATCACCACGTCCGCAGTGGGGAGAAAATCCCTGAGTCGGTCGAGAGAATAAATCGGATAGCCCTGCTCATGCGTCCGTTCGGTACGGGCAAAAGAAGTTAGCTCGGCAGGTTTGAATGGTAATAGTCGGGAACGGATTTCACTGCCGACTCCGCCAGCCCCGAGAAGCACCACCTTTGACCCGTGCAATGAACTGGTCCATGTTCGAGTCCAGATCTGTTCGCGCTGCTGCTGGCCCGCCAGCGTCAGCTGACGAAGTGAAGCCAGAATCAGGGTGAGGCAGTGCTCCGCAGTAGCATCTTCCACGGCGCCCTTGGAATTCGTTAACGTCACCTGCTCCGGTAGATGCTCCAGCACCCATTCGAAGCCGATGGACAGCAGATGGACGTGCTTCAACCCCTTGATGCGGGAGACTCTTGAACGCAGCTGAGGGTTGCTCGGGCGTTCAGTAACCAGCACATCGGCAGGCGGCGCATCATTCGGGTCATCGTTGATGTGCCAGAGGATCGGTTCGATGCCCGGAAGTTGCAGCCGGTCGACGAGATCCTGCCAGGGGAGTAGTACACGTAGTGTCATGCGAAGAATGTCCTTTCGAGTGCTATGACCATTGTGTCCGTTGGATAGCAGGGATGAAGAATCTGGTGACAAGGTCATTACTTCGCAACTGTTATTCCAGACTAAGGATCAAATGATCAGTAGACTCAATGCATGACTCATAAAGGGATTGTTGGAACCACCATACTGATAGGGCTTGGCTGGACGGTGTTCCTTCTTGGCCTCGTCGGACTATTCTTAGAACCGCTGGTCGGCGCGCTGTTGGCAATCGCTGGGGCTGTACTGATCAGCGGTGGCATGATCACCGAAGCGATCAATAGGAAGCAGGATGCTGTCGAAGTACTGCAAAATATCCGAGAAGAAAGTATCACTGCAATCGATTAGTAGCTTTCTGTAGACTCCATCCTCTCCGCGAATGGCTCTCGCCAGGGGCCTGTGGCGGGCCGGCATATCGCTGGTTGGCCGTTGCCGGCTTACGATGTCGGAGCAACAGGATCAGCAGCTACCTTCTGACTAGTGCTGAAGTTCGCCGCTCTCTTTCGCGGTAGACCTTGGGCTCTGTATGCGAAACGGTTGAGACGACAATCTTGCGTTTGTGTCGTCTTGCCTGATCATTCGAGCTTTGATGGTAGGAAGAACCCTGACTGTTCACTTTACTCTGATGCGTCGGACAGCTGCCGAAGAAATTTTTCCAGTCTCGCCGACCGAGTCTTCTCGGTCTTGGCAATCATTAACTGGTGCAGAATGTGATAACGCGGTTGGGACTTCAGTGCTTCGAAAACCGCTTTGGCAGCTGGGTTCGCATCTAGAGCGCACTGCAGATCTTCGGGAACTTGGGCGGTGGCCTGTCCTTGGTAGGCACGGTCCCACCTGCCGTCGGCCTTCGCCTTATCGATTTCTGCTTGTCCACGAGGGCGCATCCTGCCCTGCTCGATTAGTTCCTCGACGAACTGCGTATTCTTTTCGGACCAGACAGAGGCTTTGCGTCGCGGTGTGTAACGCTGTAGGAAAGTAGTTTCGTCTCGACTGCGGCGTTGACCATCGATCCATCCGCTGCATAAGGCTTCCTGCAGAGCATCGGCAACCATCAGAGATGTCGGTTCGGTGGTGCCTTTCTTGGCTACAAGCAACCACACCCCGTCGCTAGTGTCTTCGTTTTCATCTAGCCAGGCGCGCCATGCAGTGACATCTTTGAGGATTAGCGGGTTGTCGTAGTCCATGGAAACAATTGTGCTGTGAAACCTGCAAGTTGGATACAGCGGCGATAAAAAGGCTCAAGCTGGCTTTCCGTTTCATATTCGGGGCTGGCGTTTCGTCAATCAGAACCCAGACTCATTGCTGGTTCCCAGCTTTGAGGTACTACACACTGCTTGCATCGTACGTGGCGAAAAACGTCTTGGATGCCCTCGCAAAAAGGAACGTTGCTTGTTTGACGTGTGCCCGCAACATGACCTGATACTCAGCAGATTGCGGGACAGCTTGAAGCGCGTTCAAGAACTAAGAATCGAGAACTCTCATGCCAACAGCATGCCCCGATATCGAGGGGTATCAGCTCTCGCTCCGCGATGGTACACCCCCGGCACGTGGAGTTAGAACTTGGACTTCAGACGAACAGGTATTTTTAAGATTGGTTAACGTTTCTTCACTGTCTTGAACTTTACTTCTGCAAGCTCGACAGTTTGTTTTAATGCCTCGTCGAACAAATTCTGCATTCCTTCTAATGCGTCCGCTGCTAATTGACCTTTATGCTGTCCTCCTCCTTCGACAGTTTTTTGTAGGAAATTTGTTACAAATTCTGGTATTTGTTGAAAGCTATGTACCAGTTCAGGCGGTGAAAATACTGATAACTGTACGTTGAGTTTTCTTAACATCTCAGTATTTTCATGCATACGGGCAATTGCGTTGGCAGCATTCCGGTCGTGCTCTTTTGCTTCTTTTCGAGGAATTTTAATCCATTCAGCTTCTGGATTGTCGCTTGGTCTAATGCGTCCTCCTCCGCGAGGAGCGTTATAGGCGAAATCTTTAAAGTTATCCAGTAGGTCGTCAGCATGTTGGAGTGCATCCATAACTGATGCAAGTAGTCGTTCTCGGTTGTCTTCACTTATTTTGCTTTTCAAGCTGTATTTATGAGTAAGCCAGGCACCTACTATGACACCCAGCACCGCGAAAAGTGCGGAGAAGAAATTGGAATCCATAATTTGAACAACCCAGTCCAAAGAGGGATTATCTTCTTGGATAGTTGCCGTAAGGGTAGAAAATTTGGTTGATAGAGACAAAGCTATACCCTCTCTGTGATTGGATAGATGGCCAGATTTCACCCATTGAGATGATATCGGAAGGAGTCTGAAGAGACGGAGCCTCGAAAGGAGCGGTGGGTGAGGTTATGCATCACTTATAAGCGAGGGTTGCTTGGTCAAAATGCTACAAGTATACAAATGCCTATGATGTCGTCCTGCAGGCTAATCATTGTCAGGCCACAAGCCAGTTATCAATGACAAATCACTAACGTAAGCCGGAAATTCATACTGAGTATCTTCGAATTCACCTGTGAAGAAATTCGTAGATGCGCCTCCACTAATAAAGACTTTAGCCTCACGGTACACATTGCCTGGCGCGAACCATCTGTGAAAGCGAAAGTAGCACGGTGCCACCTCCACGTGGAATCTGCATCGACAAGTGCAACTCCCACATGAGAGGTGGACGGCTTATTCGTTGTTCTGGGCATCTTTCTGTGCTTGCTCTCGCAAGCGCTTCTGCAGTCCGGCAGCGAGGAGGACCTCGACAATTTTCTCTGGACTACCCAAAGTTAACAGGACATTGATTGCGTTCTGATGTCCTTCACCTGCGGTATAAATCAGTTCCTCGATGACCTCTATCAGGGTCGGTGAAGTACTGAAATCAGAAGGGCCATTGGCCACGGCTTCGCGTTGCAGCTGTTCGTGGGACACAGCGTGTCGCAGAATGGACTCAAATACGTTCACTCTGTCTTCATCACTGACGCCGGTGCCTTCGAAGATCTTGTTGATTTGTTCGATCAATCCGCCGAAAGTCTCTGAGGTCTTTTCCCGTGGCACACCGGATCCAGCATCGGTCATTCCCTTTAGCCCCGTGCCTTCACCCGTGGCGAGCTTCAAGTCCAGGGTTTCCTGCTTTTTCAATGCATAGTGGGTGAGCACCACGTCAGTCAGGTCGATCCTGTTGCCGGTCGCGGTAGTCTTAAGGGCCTTGGATAACAGTTTCAGGTAGATCGCCAGTTTCTCCACCCGGGTATCGCCGTAATCGATGATCTGGGAGAAGAAATCATAGGACTTGTTGAACGCGCCGGCGGTCTTGCGGAACTCTTCGAGCTTTTCCAACTCCAGCTTGTCATTGTCGAACACCGCAGTCTTGTGCCGGTGCTTGAACACGTCAATGGCCGGTTGCAAGTGCGAGACCAGTCCGTTGTGGTTGCGCTGGGCAACCCACTTCTGCGCGACCAGGTCCACATCCCTGTCGTTATAGATCCCCATGGCATCAAGCTTCATGATCATGTCGTGAATGATGTCCGGGTTGGATTCCTGCTCGATAGACGCGTCCTCGTAGTATGTCTGGAACGCTTCAAGAATGGTCCCAGGGTCGTTGACGAAGTCCAGGACAAACGTCTGGTCCTTGCCTGGGATGACACGGTTCAACCGGGACAGAGTCTGCACGGCGGCGATGCCGGAGAGCTTCTTGTCTACATACATGCCGACCAGCAGAGGCTGGTCGAAGCCGGTCTGGAACTTATTGGCCACCAGCATGATCTGGTACTCGTCGGTGCCGAATGCCTTGGGCAGGGTGCGGCCCTTCAGCCCGGGGTTCATGTTGTGCTCGTTGAAGGGCTCGGTTCCGGATTCAGGGTCGTTGACATCCCCGGAGAACGCGACCAGGGCAGCCAGTTCAGATTGTAGGCCCTTAGTGCGCAGGTAGTCGTCAATGGCCAGCTTGTAGCGCACGGCTTCCTTGCGAGACGAGGTGACGACCATGGCCTTGGCACGGCCAGCCAGATGGTGGGCGACGTTCTGCCGGAAGTGCTCGACGATGACCGCAACCTTCTGCGCGATGTTGTGCGGGTGCAGCTTCACCCACTGCATCAGCGCTTTGGCGCCCTGGTCGCGGTCGACTTCCTGCTCGGCTGACTTCTCGTTGGCGTGGGCGATCCGCGCAGCCATCTGGTAGGTCGTATAGTTCTGCAGCACGTCAAGGATGAAGCCTTCTTCGATGGCTTGCTTCATCGAATACAGGTCGAAGACCTGCGGTACGCCGTTCTCATCGGGGCGGCCGAACAGTTCAATGGTTTTCGCTTTAGGCGTGGCAGTGAACGCGAAGAAGGACAAGTTCCCTGTGCCACCGGCGCGGGCTGCCATTTCCGCGGCGAGCACGTCTTCGGTGCTCACTTCGTCGTTCTCATCGAGGCCGAGACTGGTCAGGACCTTCTTCAGCGACTTGGCTGCGTCCCCGGACTGGGAGGAGTGAGCCTCGTCAGCGATGATTGCGTAGTTACGTCCGGCCAGCCCCTTGTTCTTACGGATCTCCTCCAACGCGTGTGGGAAAGTCTGCAGGGTGACACCGATGATCTGCCGTCCCTTCAGCAGTGCGTCAGCCAGCTGGGCTGATTTGGATCCTTCAGAACCTCGGGTGATCGGTGCGAAGACCCCAGCAACGGTTTCGAGCTGTTCGATGGCTTTTTGCAGCTGACCGTCCAGCACGGTGCGGTCAGAGATGACCAGGACACCTTCAAAGACCTTCGAGCCGTCCTCGCGGTGCAGGGACGCGAGCCGGTAGGCAGTCCATGCGATGGAGTCGGTCTTGCCGGACCCTGCCGAGTGCTGGATCAGGTAGTTATGCCCTGGCCCTTCGGCCAGAGCGGCTGCGGATAGAGCGTTGACGGCGCGCCACTGGTGATAGCGGGGGAACCGGGTGGAGGCTTTGAAGGTCGTCTTCCCGGTGATCGGGTGGGTATCTTCTTCGAAGCGGTAGTGGATGAACTTGCCCAGCACGGTCAGCCACGCGTCGCGTTCGAGCAGGTCTTCCCAGAAGTACGCAGTGGGACTGGTCCCTTCGCGCGGTGCGTTGCCTGCACCGTTGTTGTTACCGGCGTTGAAGGGAAGGAACCGGGTGGAGGTTCCTTCCAGTTTGGTGGTCATATGCACTTCTTGGTTGGACACGACGAAGTGCACCAGGGCGCCGCGCCCGTAGGTCAGCAGCGGCTCGTCCTTAGGGTTGCGGTCCTGCTTGTATTGCTTCAGTGCTGTCTGGGCGTTCTGGGTCAGGTCGGTTTTCAGCTCAACGGTGGCCACGGGGATGCCGTTGAGGAAAAAGACCAGATCTAGGGACTTGTTGTTGCTGGTGGAATAGTGCACTTGCCGCATCACGCGCAACCGGTTCTGGCCGTAGCGTTTGACAGTGACGGGGTTCAGCCCGTCGGCAGGCTTGGGCTGGAACATGCGGAAGGATGCCGGGGTGACGGCGAAGCCCTTCTTGATGGCGTTCAGGGTACCGCCGCCGTTGAACGGGTCCATACCCATGACGGTGGACAGTCGGTCCAATAAACGGATCTTGGCTTTGGCGAGCATGGCCGGGGACAAGTCTGGCTTCAGCACTTTGGCCAGTTCGTCCGGGACGGTGTCTTCCAGCCAGCCGAATACGTCCTCGGGGAAGAGGGCGCGTTCGCGGTCGTACCCGTCATCGGTGGGGGAGTAGTGCCATCCGTGGGCGGTGAGGTGCTCACAGATTTCGTTTTCGAATTCGATTTCGTTATGCAGCGCCAACGGACGCTCCTTCCACACCAATGGTTCCAGGGTCGATGAGGCCGCGGACGTCGATCTTCCCGGTGACCGCGGCACTGATCACCGCGGCGCGGCGTTCCTTGGACAACGCGATCGCTTCACGCGCGTCAGCGATCGCAGCGTCGAACTCTGCTGTTTCTATGTCGAGGTACGTAACGATTGCGTCTTGTTCGCGTCTTGGTGGAATCGTGCATTTGAAATTCTTGATGTCCCCCAAACTAATTTGAATTTTTGTACCACCATATGCCTGTTCGGATAGCTGACGTTGTCCCCAATCAGATAAAACGCAGTAACCGAGGAATCGGGAATTGAGTTTGTCTGGCAGCGGCCGCACCATGGCTACATGCTGACTGATGTATGAACCGGCGTTCTCGTCGTCGACAACGGCTACAGAACCGAGATAGGCGGTGATCGAGAACAAGACATCGTCTTTTCTGAGACGTGAACGCTGTCCCTCGGTCTTCTCAGGAATACTGACATATTGAGTGTCTTGCATGTCTAGATTAAGGTGCCCACGAGTCAGATTACCGATGCGGATGAAAGGGACGCCTTGGTCAGTATAGAACGAAGCCCAATCTCTCGAACCACTAGTGAGATAGGAAATATTTCGTTTAATCGGTACGAATTCCCAGTTTGAAGGCAAAAGACCGAACCATTCCACTTCGCTGTCGTTCATCGGCACGTTAGGGTCGAGGCCTTTGGTGACGGCGCGGGTGATCGTTGCTGTACGGCGCTCGGACAGCAACTCAATGAGTTCTTCCTGGTCCGCGATAAACGCATCGGTCTCAGCAGTCTCACGATCCAGATAGTTCGCGATAGAACGTTGTACTTCAAGCGACGGCACCGGCACAGGGTGGTTCTTTAAAGAATCCCAAGAAATACTCTTACGATGTTCAAGGATTCCATTGCCGAAAGTCTGGGCATGTTTCTGAAATGCTGGTATTTGTAATACTCGATGTATGAAACGAGGATCTACTCGATTCTTCAAACTTCTGAGAACAATATAGACAGAGCTACATACGCCTGAATAATCAGACCGTCCGTAGGAGCCGATTTGGTAGTTCATGCTGTTAATGACGAAGTCGCCTCGAGTTACGAGTTTGCAACGGGTCAGATCTTCAGGGGCCTTATTCCCGACATCTCCTTTCTCCGCATAGGGAAGGACACCTTTATTTGCCATCAACGACAGATATTCAGCAGAAGGATCTTCGTTTTTTACATTGATATGTTCAACTGCAAACCGCATCGGTTTGCTTTCCCAGTCACTTGGAAGTTCTTCAAACCATTGTGAGCTAGTGGAAATCACGCTTTCACCTGCTCAAGACGCGCACGGATACGGCCCAGGACCGCGTCGAGGTCAGCATCAATTTCTTCCAACGGGCGTGGCGGCACGTATTGGTAGAAATGGCGGGTGAACGGGATTTCGCAGCCTTCCTTCGTCTTGGCTTCGTCGATCCACGCGTCAGGAACGAACGGTTTCACTTCTCGTTCCAGATAGGTGTGGACGTTTTCGTCCCATGGCACATTTTCGGTATCACGCAGATCAGCGTCCGCTTCAACCTTGCCCTTGGCACCCGTGCACACTTCCGCAGTCTCATCCCGCTCAGACAGGCCAGCAACGAGGGTCTTGAACTGAGGTGCGCTCAAGTCGATGCCGCTGGTCTTCAGCTGCTTTTTCAGTGCTTTGGTGAACTCGTCGCGGTTCTTCCACAACTGGTCTGGATCCACGGCTTCCAGCGCGGTACGCAGGGCGTCCTGGGTTTCGACGGCGAGCTTGGCCAGAGTCTTTGCGGTCATAGCGGTGTCGATGCGGTCGGCGGTGGTGGCGAAGTTCAGTTTCAGCGGCCGTTCGACGGTGATGGTGCGGTAGAAGAATTCAGTGGTGCTGAAGATCTTGGACTGCTCGGTTTCGGCGAAGTCGCCGTAGAGCTTCACGATCTTTTGGATGTCTTCTGGTCCCAGTTCGTTGCGCTTGGAGCCCAGGCCCTTGCGCATTTTGCGGAACATCTTGGACCCGTCGACAAGCTGGACTTTGTTCCTGCGTTCAACCGGCTTCTGCTTGGACAGCACCCAGATGTAGGTGCTAATGCCGGTGTTGTAGAACATGTCGGTGGGCAGGGCGATGATCGCTTCGAGGTAGTCGCGTTCGAGTAGCCACTTGCGGATGTTTGATTCGCCCGAACCGGCGCCGCCGGTGAACAATGGGGATCCGTTGAGGACGACGGCCGCGCGCCCACCGATGGTGTCTTCGCCAGGTTCGCGCATCTTGGAGATGAGGTGCAGCAGGAACAGCATGGATCCGTCAGAGACACGGGGCAGTCCTGGGCCGAAGCGGCCGGCGAAGCCCTTTTCGTCGTGTTCTTCACGGACGGTCTTTTCCTGCTTCTTCCAGTCCACGCCGAAGGGAGGGTTGGACAGGCAGTAGTTGAATGTGGAGCCAGCGTGGCCGTCGTTGAGCAGGGTGTCGTCGTTGACGATCGCGTCGACGGCCTGGCCCTTGATGACCATGTCTGCCTTGCAGATCGCGTAGGACTGGGCGTTGAGTTCCTGACCGGCCAGAGTGAGGCGGGCGCGGGAGTTCATCTCCTTGAGGTGGTCTTCTGCAACGGAGAGCATGCCGCCGGTGCCGGCGGTGGGGTCGTAGACGGAGCGGACGATGTCTCCGTCACGCAGCGCCTCATCGTCGTTGGCAAAGAGCAGGTCGACCATGAGTTCGATGACTTCGCGCGGGGTGAAGTGCTCACCGGCGGTTTCGTTGGATGCCTCGGCGAACTTGCGGATCAGTTCTTCGAAGATATGGCCCATTTCGGCGTTAGTTACGCTGTCTGGGTGCAGATTTACGTCGGCGAACTGCTGGATGACCAGAAGGAGGAGGTTGCTTTCTTCAAGTTCTTCGATGCGGTCTTCGATCTTGTACTTGGTGAAGATGTCCCGCACGTTTTCAGAGAAGGCGTTGAGGTAGGCAAGCAGGTTTTCACGCAGGTTTTCAGGGTCGCCGACCAAGGTTGTCAGGTCGTAGCGGCTGGTGTTGTAGAAGGAGTGCTGGTGCCCGGCACGCGTCTTGAGAAGCACTGGGCGGATGGGCAGGTTCTTGGCTTCTGCGTCAGCGACGGCTTCCAGGACTTTTGGCTTGGTATCTGCCAGGACTGCGTCTAGGCGGCGCAGGACGGTGAAGGGCAGGATGAAGTCGCCGTACTGGTGGGCTTTGAAGTTGCCTCGGAGCAAGTCGGCGATGCTCCAGATGAATGTTGCGTGGTTGCTCATGCGAAGGTGGTCCTTGTTGAAATGTAATAGCGGCGGGTCTTGCGGGGTGCTTTTATGAGGGGGGAGACGGTTCCGCTGGATACGGAGTTCTGTAATGCTGCGAGGTGTTCTTCTGCCTTGGTGGCGGTGTTCCGGGCGGCGTCTGCGAAAGCCGAATAGTCACGGACTGCTTGGCCAATAGCTTGTTGGGCTTCCAGCGACAACTGGGCGACAAGGAGCTGTTTGACATCGACTCGTTTGATGGTGATTCCGGTCAGCATCGCCTGGTTATTTTCCGCGGTGATCTGCGACGCGACATAGTAGGGATCCCAAGCTGGGCTGAAGTCCCGCAAGATGGTGACGTTCTTGTCCACGGCGAGGCCTTCTTCATCCCATACGCGTGCATTGATTGGTCCTGTCGTGGTTATAAGAATGTCTCCAGCCTGGGTTGTGACAGGTGACTTCTTTGCAGTTCGTGCGGGGCTGGTTCGTTCTTCGGAGTGTCCGTTACGTACAGTTCCTATCGTAACTACTTGAACCTTTGGCGAAGTAGTCGTGTCGGCTGCCGAGTTTCGTGTTGAGGAAAAGTCGCCGCGGACGACGGTTCCAACTTCGGTCAGTGCGTGTAGAGGGGCGGCTTGGGGCGTCTCGGCAACTGGCAGCAGCGACGGGAGCTCTGGCTGTTGCTGTACTGCATCCGCCAATGCTCTGTATGAGGCGTTGACCTCTTCAACCACGTGCTTGTTCTTGTCGGGGGCTTCTACCGTGAGCAGCCAGCGCTGGGGGAGAAGCACAGCATCAGGGGCCAAAAGCTCAGTGAGGGGAACAGCAGCCGAAATCTCAGAATCAGGCGTACCCTGCTGGCGCCATGCTTCGAGCGAAGCGATAGCTTTGGCGTAGGCATCAGCGACGTCTGTGTCTTTGGCGTTCTGGATGGTCCCCGCGGCCGCCTGTGCAGTATCAATCATCAGCACTTCAGAAGGGGCACTGTTCTTACGCAGAACTAGGATGCTCACTGGAATTGCAGTATTGATTTGAGTCTTTCCGGGAAGAGAAATGACAGCTTCAATTGCTCCTTGAGACACCATTCGCTTGAGGATATCCCGCGTGGTACTTCCCCTGGTGAGTACACTCGTTGCCACCACCACAATTGCACAGCCGTCTTGGCGCAACGAACGGTACGCGACTTGCGGCCATCCCGCATCCGCGTTGCTGCGGGGAGGCTTGCCGAAAGGCCAAGCGATTGCCTGCAGATCCTCGTCGTTGAGTCGCATGCCGAAGGGTGCATGGAAGGTAATCCGGTCAAAGCTGTCTTCATGTGTAGAATGCAGAACATCCTTTGAGTACAATTCGGCGGAGACGCCATTGGTATACAGGAGGCAAGCAGCGATTTGGTTGGCTTGAACGCTAATATCTAAGCCAGTCAGGGACCAGTTGGGTTCGAGACGTGCTGCAGTGGAAAGGGTTTGCCCGTAGCCGCTGCCGAAATCAGCAAAATCAGAGCCTCCTCGCGGCAGTAATGCTACGAGAAAATCAGAAAATGCAGGTGTGGAGAGATGCTCGGCTCCGCCAATCCACGAAGTTTGCCGTACCAGGTCAGTCAGCTCTGCGGCGAGCTGTCCTGGATTCCCGTGTGCGTAGATCTTGCTGAAGACATTGGCGAACAGATCTTCGTCGCCAGGCTGTTTCGTTTCAGAAAGCAGCTGCTCGATGGCAGTTGCAACAAGAGGCCGGTCCTGTGACAAGGAAGCAATACTGAGGTTTGCAAGCTTGATGAAGTCATCTTTGCTGGTTTCAGCGAGCGGGCTCTGGTCGTTGGACTGCACCCATCGAGCCAAGGCCAGCAAACTGAAAAGCACCTGATGGTACTCGGCAGTGTCGTATCGTCCGCGCAACAAGTCTGCCATGGGCTGCACGGCGCTTCGTTCTTGGAACTGTACGTTCTTCCCTGTCTTCAGGATCCATTCTTTGACTTCTTCCAGAGAGAACAACGGTCGGGTGCTAGTACCTGCTGCTGCCTGGGGGAACGTATCGTCGCGGCGTCGCCAGTTGCTAACGGTAGGCACTTTCAAACCAGTACGTTCTGCGATGCTGCTGATGCTGACGAGTTGCTGATCTTCGGTTTTGGTCATTAGGCTGCGAGCCTTTCAGGATCGTAGATTGGGAGTTCAATCATTGGGCGGGCTACGAGTTGCAGCCGCTTGGAAATGTGTCCGACGCGGCCGATGACGGTCACGTATGCGTCTTGCTGGCCAAGTGCGAGAACGGCATCGACGAATCCGCCGTCGCCCGATGCGAGCACGATGCGGTCGAAGCGTTCAGCGATGTTTTCAAGCAGCATCACGTTCTGCAGTTCATGGTCGGCACCGTCCTTGCCTGGTTTGTGCAGGTAGCGGCAGGGTCCGGTGTGTGCTTTAGCTAGCTCCAGCAATCCATCGCTGCTTGAGACGGCAATGATGACATGGTCTGTTTCTTGCACGCGGGCCACGTCCTTGTAGAAGGCCATGAACTTAGTGATTTCATCAGCCTTGATGTCGCCGGTGCCGAGCTGATTCTCAATGTCAATGAGATGAAGCGTTCGGTTTGCGGTGTTCATAGAGAGCCTCCTTTGGTCGAGTTGTCCTGTGCTACACCTCAAGCCTAAACCATTGAGGAGCAATGCACAAGCTGAAAATATGTTTTCAGCAAGAAAATTGCTTCAACAACTTTGCGAGTCCTTAATGAAGGTTGGTTATTAATCTAAACACCCCAAGTCAAATGCTAGATTGAGAATCGCTTTGTTCTTTGGTCAGTCTAGCGAAAAACAAAATTTTCATTGCTCAAGGGAGTTAAAGACGTTTGTATCTATGATTCAACGCCGGTTGCTTGCCGGCTGGCGGCTGCGTTTACGATGCGTGGCCAACATGTTTCAGAAGAGGTCCGAACAGGAGGCGGCATCGGTTGACTGCGACTTGAATGCGTTTGGGTGTGTGGCGCTGTTAACTGAACTGTTGTTTCTCGATGCGATCAGCGAGTTTGACCTCGGGCATGCTGTGTAAGAAGCCGTTGACGAGCCGCAGGTATTGGCTGTACTCGGACGGGCACCGTCAAGTCTTCTATGGCCATTCGAAAGTGGCTGGTCCAAGATGAGAGCTCGTAAAGTCTCGAAAATTACTCAGTCTGTCCTTTCTGCGACCAAGTGTTTATCCATGAACTCTTTTGAAGCCCTATTTGTCGAAGTTGCCGTGGCGATGCGTGGTAGATCAATACCCAATATTTCGAGCAACTGCATGGACCGATAGAAGTACGTAGAACTAAGTTATTCTCGGCCTAAGACTTGAAATGCGAGAGGATAATTGAAACATGGAAAATCTCATGTGGACAGATGAAGCTCTCCGCGACAGTAGCGGCGACGCTTTCGGACGATTGCGATATGCGCAGCGGGCCGCGGAGCTTATGCACAGTACTCACTCATTCGAGACGAGCGCAGTCTTTGGACTCAGTGGACCTTGGGGTAGCGGCAAGACGTCACTGGTGAACATGATTGTGGAGGATCTGCAAAAGAAGCATAGCGAGTGGGAAGTATCCAGATTCACCCCTTGGGCTACGAGCGATGTGATGGGTTTGTTGGGCGAGTTCTATTCCACTATTGCCGAGGTGCTCCCCAAGAAGAGGGGGCGGCGGGTGCGAAAGGCGCTTGCTGTGACAGCTTCGGTGGCCGCGCCCGCAGCGAATCTCATTCCGTATGCGGGTGGTACGGCCGCAGAAGGTATACGGCTGGCAGGCGAGGCGTTGGCTAAGTTGCCCTCCTGGGAGGTGGCGTTTGACAAAGCTTCAGAAGAATTGAAAAAGTTGCAAAAGCCTATTCTTGTAGTGGTCGATGATATTGACCGGCTGAACGGCGATGAGTTGCTGACTCTTTTGAAGGTAGTTCGACTTCTCGGAAGGTTCAACGGCGTTCACTACATACTTGCTTATGATGACGAAACCTTATATAGAAGCATGATGTCATCCAACGCAGTCAGCCCACACGATGGTACAGCTGAAAGGTTCATGGAGAAGATCGTCCAGTACCCTTTATTCGTCCCACCGTTGCTACGGCACCAGCAGATCTCTCGGTTGAATAGTGGTTTCAAAGAAATTTCTCGCCAAACTTCAGATGATGGTTTGTCTAACCGACGAATCAGCGGGCTGATCGACTGTTTCACGGATCTCTTGAGTACCCCTCGTGCTATTGACCGGTATATCGCTCAATTGCGACACCATATACCGCTTCTTCCTTCCGAAGAAGTCGATGACGAGGACGTTCAGTTACTTACACTAATTAGGGTCAGCTTCCCATCACTTTTTAACTCACTGCCCCGGTATCGAAGTGAACTAACCTCTGGGCACACCAGCGAACTAAAGTTCGATGCTGGGTCTGCGAGCTATATTCGCTTCGACATAGACCCACTGTTGGAAGTTATCCCGGTCGAGCTCCGGCGGAGCGCCGGGACTTTGCTGGTCGCGCTTTTCCCGAAGATCGCTGAGAAAGGAAAGCTCGCAACTCATAGGAGCCAGCGGCGGCAAAGTGTCCAGCACGAAGAATATTTCGATCGGTACTTCGCAATGGGTATCCTCGATCATGATGTTAGTGATCGGGAGGTCGACTCGGCGGTCGTCTCTGCGATTGAAGGTGATGTCGCTAAGTTGAAGGATCTTATCATCGGGCAATCGGACGAACTCCGTGGCCTTGTACTCAGCAAGTGCATCGATCCAGCTAATCAACCGACTACGAGCGCACGCCGCATCCGATTAGCTGAAGTTCTCGTCCCGATCGCGAACGATCTGCCTGTAAATGACAATGTGTTTGTCAGTGATCAAGATCGAATACTCTCCTGGATTGCCGACTTGCTCGTTGGGGCCGACAAGGAAACCTCGGTAGATGAGATTCAAACCGTCATTTGGAAATTCAATGACTTGGCACTTCGCCTCCGAGCCTGGAATAGGTTGGAGAGTACGATCGAGGACTTACCCTCATCGAAGAGTCCTTCTTGGCATGACAGGGTGAAAGGTTTGATTGTTGATGACTCCATCGCAGACTTTCTGGAACATCTCAAGACAGGCGACGACGCGGAGATTCGATCTGGCATCGGTTATCAGGTGTTATTCATATTGCGCCACCGTGCGGAAGAGCTTCGAACCTCGATACTCCAACTTTTTGATACCAATGAGGTGGATCTATCGACTCTTGCCTCGCGACTGACATCTGCCCGAACCCTGATGGGTGTTTCACCTGACTGGCAACTTTCGCCGGACTTCGATCAGGAGACATTCAACCAGATTGCACCACCCGGAGACGACCCCTGGTATCACGAACCAGTTCAACATGTCGATCTTCGAGATCTGAGTTGGGTAAACCGGCGTAAGTTCGTTTTGGGTCGAGTTAATCCACCACCAGTCGACGCGGTCGAGGGAGTCTAGCTGGCAGGGGGGTATACGGGAGCAAATGAGCTCTGTACCGCGCGCAGGCAACACTGAGACTTGATAGAGAGCACATGACAATGTTGGACTCTTGAGCAAAGGTTTGATCTCCCCTATCCGGTGCGTCAGCTTCGAACAGTTTTTGAGACTCCTTCGTTTGAGCGCAACTACAGAGGAGATATGAGGTCCAAGCATTAACTAAACCTTCAGCAGACTGAGGATAAATTGATCCTCCACGATTGTCACGCCATAGTTGGCAAGTTGAAACAAGTGTTACGAGTACCCTTTCCTTGCAAAGCTAGATAGTGAAGTGCTAGCGCTGTGCCACGATTGCCCGAGTAGATTTGAACTCTAAATGTCCGATGAATGCTCTAAGCTTCAAGCATGGGGAATAGTGCAAGCAGCGAGGCTCGTCATCCAGCGAGGGATACAGAAATTAAGCGGACGAATGTCCCAGTTCCCGTAAAAATTCGGATCTGGGCTCGTTCCGCGGCAAGGTGTGTTCTTTGCGCGAAATGGATGATCGATGAGAAAGAATTCTGGCATGCCATTCCAACAGGTCAAATAGCCCATATTGTTGCGGCAGAAAACGGCCCCAAGGCCCCACGCGGAGATTCAGATCTCGACGCAGCCCAACGTGCAATGGAAGAAAACCTTCTCCTGCTGTGCCGCGACTGTCACGTAAAAATTGATTCCCCCTCATACGTCAGCAAATACACGGTGCAATTTCTGACTGACAAAAAAGACCAGCATGAACGTTGGGTTCGAGAAGTGACAGATTTTGCACGACTGCGACCTGCAATAGTAATCAGGATGGCAGTCAGTGTTCGAGGAACCCTCAGTCCGCCCTCGAAAGAGCAAATCGGAGAGGCGTTGCGTAGCGCAGGGCTTACCGGTATGCACGCCGATTCGCGCACTGGGATGTTTGATATCACCCTAGACGCAGACGAAAGCTTCAGATGGACATGGGAAGCCGGGCGCGAGAGGATCGACCGCCAGATCGCTAGAGCACGTGAAGCCATCGCCGCCGGTGACTCAAGCGTCTTTGCCGTCTTTGCGATGGCACCGGTCCCCATGCTGATCCATTTGGGTTCCGAACTCGACGACAAAACGGAAACCATACTATTCCGGCGATCTCGCACTGACGGACCAGAAGCATGGACCTGGAATGAAAACTCGACGGAACCAGCAGCGTTTAAGATCACCTCCACTGATCGGGACACAGATGCATCCGACGTCGTGGTATTCGTGGACGTGACAGCTGAGATTACATCGGCAAGAACACCTTCAGAGCTGGCTGCGGCGCCGTCGGTGCGCATGAGCGTCGACGGACACCCTTCGGTGGACGCGATCGCAACACGAGCAGATCTAGCATCTTTCGCAAAAACATGGAGAGAAACACTCTCCCTAGTGGAACAAAAATGGCCGAGCGCAAAACGACTGCATATCCTTGCAGCCGTCCCTGCACCCGCCGCAGTCGAAATGGGTCGAAGCCGTATGCGCGCCGTTCATCCAGATTTCGTGCTTTACCAATATCAAGAGAACAAGTTCGATGAGAAAGTAATGGTGGTAGAGGGATGACTGAACGAATACGTGAGTTCAACGCCTTCTTGAGGGATCACGTCAACCTGAACCAGACTCGGGTAAGCACTCTTCAAGCACGGGTGTCCAGCCTAGATACGTTCCTTAGCGAAGATTCTTCAATTAGTCAGCTTGTAGCCGACGACATCATCCCGCAAGGATCATTCGCCCACAAAACCATCATTCGTCCATTGACTGGCAATGATTTCGACGCCGATGTCCTACTCCCGATGGAGGAACAGGAGGATTGGCAGCCGAAGAAATACACAATTGAGCTCCAAAAGGCACTGGAGGCTTCGAGCCGCTACTGTGGGAAGACCACGTTGGGAAAACGTTGTGTGACGATTAACTATGCCGATGATTTCCACATCGACGTTGTTCCATTCGTGACACGTGCGGACGGGGACACCTACATAACCCACCGGATTAACAACGAATGGATCCATCAAGACCCGGTTGCGCTCACGGAGTGGATAGAGGAATCCTCCCGAACGACCCACGGCCATCTGATTCGTGTAATTCGCCTCATTAAATATTTACGTGACCGAAGCTCACTCAACGTAGCTTCTGTGGTTCTCACGGCGATGCTAACTGAAAGGGTTCATAGCTTCGCAGGGATAGACGACTACCAAAACGTTTCGACAACATTGGTCTCACTGGTGGAAGACCTCAACGAGCACATCGGTTCCTGTGCAACAGCTCCATGGGTTGACGACCGCATCGGTCAAAATCTAGCGGATCGTTTGAGTCACACAGGCTTCCTGAACTTAAAAAGCCAAGTGAAGACCTGGGCTAATAAGATGCGCGCTGCACTGGACGCACCAGCAAATGAGAGTGTCGAGAAATGGCGACAAATCTTCGGTGATAAATTTGGTGCAGCGACAACGTCAGAAGTTGCTCTCAGCGGATCGGTCGACTCTGTGGAAACGTTCAAATATCGTCCAGTTCCGGGTGAACAAGACATCGAACGCGATCACCACATTCCTGTGCGAATTTCTAGCCACCATCGATTCCGGCTTGTCGGACGAATGTCGGCAACCCGAAAAAGAGCTGGACGGTTTCGGCCATTGAGCGGGGGCGGAGATCATGTTCCCATTGGTCGTAGTCTTACGTTTAGCATTGAAGATTGTACAGTTGAGCAACCATATGACATTTATTGGAAGGTTCGAAATTCCGGGGTCGAGGCTGTCAAACGGAATAGTCTGCGTGGAGAAATTAAAAAGGGTGGACCCGTAAACACAGAAACCAGCAACTTTGCAGGCAACCACTGGGTTCAAGCATGGATCGTAAAAAATGGTGTAGCAATAGCGACCGATATTCAAGAAGTGACTATTATGCCAAGATAATGAATTGGCATTGCACAGCCTCATAGAGCTAGGCGAGTGAGCATGAAGAACTTTCCCTGAAATCATGTCACTTGTAAATTTGCGGAATGATTCTCGGGACGTGATGACCGTCGAAACCAACACAATAATTTAGTAGTGGATACTTACCTTTCAGGATGTTGTGAGATCGATATCCCAATCTTCGAACTTTCTCGAACCGCCGAGCACGTAGTGATCGTTGAAACCGGTTCGAACATGAGCGCTTTGTATTTTGAAGCGCTACGGGCAACTTGAGCTGAAGCTTGTCCAAAACGAGTGGAGTCCGCTGGGCGCAGGTGAGTCTTCGCATTAAGTGGTGGCGATGCGTATTTGAAAGCGGTGCTTGGCGCAGCTGCCTGGACGCTCCCAGCAGAAGGATTCTTTTATCGCTGCGAGATTTCCGCGCCTCTATCCGCGGAACGACAGTAGCCGTGCGATAGCGGCGATTGAACATTCGATCATAACTTCGATTCGGAACGCGTTGTCCAACGATGACGTTTTCGAGGAGGCATGGCCGGTTACCGGCAGCGGCGGAAACAGGTCAAAACTAAAATCACTATTAGAATCTGTGCAGTTTAGGAACTGGAACGTTGGGAGCGTATCGTCCAGCTACCTCCGTCCGCAGCTTGAGTGATGACGTAGTTGGCATGAACAGGTGTTTCACTTGCGGAATCCTGGGGGTGTATTCGTATTCGATAGATTCTGTCTCGGTCGGTGGAGACGTCGGAAGCGCAGGCCGTAGTATTTGCGTCCGTGTGTTTTGGCGAAATCGGAGATTGCAGAGCGCCGGAACACAAGCGTCGGCGGTCGGAGCTCATCGGGGCTACGGAAGACGTGGTGAGGCGTCCGAGTCCCTTGGGGTGCAGTCACGGTGATCCATGTTTCGTCGTTGGGGGTGCCCGCGGAAGATCACCGTGAAGTCTTCCACGGGCAAGTCCTGTGTCTGAGACTTAGACACGTACGCCGGCAAGCTCCTCGCGCAGCACCGCGGCGCCTGCGCTCAGAGCACTGAGCTTGGCCAGTGCTACGTCGCGTGGGAACGGGGCCATGCCGCAGTTGGTGCTTGGGATCAACTTGTCTGCATCCACATATTCCAGTGCCTTGCGCAGGGTTTCTGCCACCTCTTCAGGGGTTTCTACCTGCTGGTTGGCCACGTCGATGGCGCCGAGCATGACTCGCTTGCCACGCACCAGCTCCACGACTTCGAGTGGAACATTCGAGTGGTGGGATTCAAGTGAAACGGTGTCGATAGATGAGCGCTGCAGTAGCGGGAAAGACTTCTCATAGTGGCGCCACTGGGTGCCCAGGGTGGCCTTCCAGTCATTGTTTGCCTTGATGCCATAGCCAAAGCAAATGTGTACCACGGTCTCCGCCTTCAATCCTTCGCAGGCGCTCTCCAGTGCTGCTACTCCCCAGTCAGCTACCTCATCAAAGAAGACATTGAACGCGGGCTCATCGAACTGGATGACATCCACGCCGGCGGCTTCCAGTTCTTTGGCCTCTTGGTTCAGGATGGATGCGAATTCCCAGGCCAGTTTTTCACGGCTACCGTAGTAGGCATCGTGCAGGGTGTCCACCATGGTCATTGGGCCAGGCAGGGTCCATTTGATCTGCTGGTTGGTCAAGGTGCGTAGGAACTTGGCATCCTCGACGAACACTGGTGCCTTGCGTTCTACGGCGCCGACTACGCTGGGCACACTGGCCTCATAGCGGTTGCGGATCAGCATCGTCTGCTTGTTTTCAAAGTCCACGCCGGACAGATGCTCAATGAAGGTCGTGACAAAGTGCTGCCGGGTCTGCTCACCATCGCTAATGATGTCGATACCGCGCTGGGCTTGTTCCAGCACTGCTGCTCGCGTGGCGTCTTGCTTGCCATCGCGTAGTTGATCACCCGCAAGCTTCCATGGGGACCAGAGTTTTTCTGGTTCTGCCAGCCATGATGGTTTAGGAAGGCTGCCGACAATTGAGGTAGGTAAGAGCGTGGAGGTCATTTGCTGTCTTTCAATTCTTAGGCGACGGGTGCGGGACAGGTTGCTGCCCACTGGTTCAGTAGTTCGCGATTTGGAATGATGAAGTGTTCTTCGGTGAACTTGCCCTGGATCTTGCCCAGCGCAGTGCGTTCTTCGCGGTCATAAAACACGCGAGTAGGTGAGAAATCTTCGGCGCCAAGGCTTGGGTGATACACCGCTGGGGCCACCGCATTGGCATTGTAGATTTCTGGGCGATAGATCTTTTGAAAAGTCTCCATGGTGCTAATCAGGCTGATTAGCTGAAGATTTGTGTAGTCGTTGAGCAGATCGCCGCGGAAGTAGAAAGCTAGGGGAGCTACAGCGCCGTGAGGCATGAAGTAGCGTACGTTCAGACCCATCTTGCCGAAGTATGCATCGGTCAGTGAGTTCTCATCTTGTTGGTATTCCAAGCCGAGTACCGGATGACTGTTTCCCGTACGGAAATACGTCTTTGAGGTTGAGACGCTGATGCAGATGACCGGGAGCTGCTCAAAGCGCTCGCGGTAAGCATCCGAGGTTAAGAAGTGCTCAAAGAGTCGTCCGTGAAGGTCACCAAAATCTTCGGGGAGCGAGGGCTTGCCGGCGGCGTTGAGTGCCGAGGGGAGCACCACGCTGAAGTCGTAGTCGCGAACGTAAGAAGAGAAGTTATTACCGACCATTCCTTGGGTCCGCGTGCCGGCGACCTTGTCTACGATGGTGGTCTCTAAGACTTCCAATAAAGGGAATTGTTGGTCTTTGTTATCCGCAGTGAAATGCACATTAGCCGAAACTATTTCTAGCTCTAATTCGTAGCGATCACCCTGCGGATTGTCCCAATGAGCGAGCGAATTAAAGCGTCGATTGATCATTGTCATGGCGTTGCGCAGGTTCTCTTCACGGCGCTCGCCACGTGCCAAATTGGCGAAGTTTGTGGTGATGCGCGAATCGGCTGAGGGGGTGTAATTCTCGTCGAATCGGGTGGTGCTAATGCTGAAGGTGAACGTGTCTGCCATGATGGCCAATCTGTTACTTAGGGGCCTGAGACGGCCGGAAGGAAGTCGATGCGTCCATCATGCAGGGTGTTTTCTGATATCAGGTAACTCGATATAACTATGGATTCATATAGACTCAATCTATGGTTCAGGGAACGAGTGGTCTGACACTGCAGCAACTTCGCTACTTCGTGGCGGTGGCTTCCGAGGGGTCCATCTCCGCTGCCGCGGACCTGATTTACGTCGCGCAACCCAGCATGTCCGCGGCGATGAAAGAGCTGGAAGCCAGGGTGGGACGCACCCTGCTGGTGCGCTCTGCCAGGGGAGTGACCCTGACCAGTGAGGGTGCCGAATTTCTCGGTTACGCCCGTCAGGTGCTGGAGCAAGTTGAGCTCCTGGAGCACCGCTACCTCGGCCGCCCTGCGGCGCGACGACTGCTCGGCGTCTCCACCCAGCACTACTCGTTTTCGGTGGATGCCTTTGTGCGCATGGTCCAGGCCAGTGGCGCCGAGGAATACCAATTTTCGCTGCGTGAGACCCGCACTGAAGAGATCATCGAGGATGTGCGCACCCTGCGTAGCGACATCGGGATTCTCTACCGCAACGACTTCAACCGAAAGGTCATCGACAAGCTGCTGCGCGAATCTCGGCTGGTGTTTCACCCGCTGTTCTTGGCCGATCCGCATATTTTCATTTCACGCAGCAACCCTCTGGCCGCCCGCGATCAGGTCACCCTCGAAGACCTCGAAGATCTACCCCGACTGACCTTCGATCAGGGGGCAAGCAACTCCTTCTACTTCGCCGAAGAGGTCCTCTCCACCCGCTCAAGCCAACGCGAAATTCAGGTCTCAGACCGCGCCACGATCTTCAACCTCATGATCGGTTTGGGCGGGTACACGATCTCCACCGGCATCATCAGCGACGAGCTGGATCCCTCCATCGTGGCCATCCCGCTGGCCATCGACGAGCGCATCGAGATCGGTTGGATCAACCACGCCGCCATTCCGCTGACCGATCAGGCCCAGCGCTACCTGCAAGAGGTCCGTGCGGTGGTTCAAAGCTTCGGAGTTCAGGTACTCGGCTAGGCCCCAAATCTGTAACAGTGTGTCACCGCTGGGTGCTTAGTTGTCACAAAGTTGAGGAAAATCCTTGGATTCTCGGGAATTTTCGTCTGGTTCACGCGTCATAAAAGGTTCTTGGTCTGTGCGTCATGATGACAAGTAGACGACATATGAAGCGTCACGACCTTGTATGAAGCCGCAGCGCCGATAGCGCTTGCACGCTGTGAGGCCCATGCCCAACCATGGAAGAACAACCCATCAAGAGCGACTAAGAGATCTGGCTCGTTGACGTCGCAGCAACCATCGGGAAACCGAAAGGTGCTAAAGCCAGGAACGATGGAGCAGTTCCGAACCCCGCATCAGCGTGGGCCTTGTGCCAAACACGATGCACTTCGGTCCTCCCTCGTGATCAAGAAACGAGAAGGAGCTATGAGCCAAGGAACCGACGCGGTCCACGCAGGATATCGCCCGAGCGGAGAGTTCCGCCCGATGCTACCTCCACTGCACAATTCCGCAGCGTACCAATTTGAATCCCACGGCGAAGCCATCGAAAAGTTCGCGCTGCGCCAATCCGGCTTCACCTACTCACGCACCGGCAACCCCACCGTTTCCATCCTCGAACAACGAGTAGCCGCACTGGAAGGCGGAGCCCACGCGGTCGCCACCGCCACCGGCCAATCCGCGGTGGCCCTGTCCCTACTGGCCTTGACCCAGGGACCCAAGCACATTGTGGCTTCCTCCTCGCTCTACGGTGGCACCGTCGACCTGTTCACCGACACCTTCGCCGACTTCGGCATCCGCGTCACCTTTGTTGACCAGGCCGATCCTTCCGCCTGGGGCAACGCCATCGAAGAAGACACCCGGGCGTTCTTCCTCGAATCCGTGTCCAACCCACTGTGTACCGTGGCCGACCTACCGGCCATTGCCGCCATCGCCCACGAACACAACATCCCGGTAGTCGTGGATAACACCCTGGCCACCCCAGTGAACGTTAAGCCGCTAGATTTCGGCGCCGACATTGTGGTGCACTCAGCCACCAAGGGATTGGCCGGACACGGTTCGGTCCTCGGTGGTGTCGTGGTGGACTCCGGCACCTTCGACTTCTCCGATACGGTGCGCTGGCCACAAATCGCCGCCCCACGAGCACGCCTGAACAACACCTCACTGCTCGAACGCCACGGTGCCGGCGCCTATACGATGCTGGTGCGTTCCAAATTCTTGCACGATCTGGGTCCGACCTTGGCCCCGGCCAGCGCCCAGAGCATCCTCACCGGAATCGAAACCCTGCCGGTGCGCGCCGCCCATGTACAGCGCAGCATCACCACCCTGATCGACAAGCTCTCTTCCCACCCGGGCATTGCAGCCATCCACCATCCTTCCCTATCCAGCCACCCAAGTTTTGAACTTGCGGCAACGATCACCCCTAAGGGCACCGGGTGTGTGCTGGCCATTGAACTGGCCGACCCCGCGCTGGTGTCACCGGTCATCGATGGGCTGAGCTTGATCTCCCTGGCTGCGAACGTGGGGGATACCCGCACCATGATTTCGCATCCGGCCACCATGACGCACTGCCGGCTCACCGAAGAACAATTGGTCGCCGCCGGATTAAACACTTCCACCCTGCGCCTGTCGGTAGGGCTCGAAGACCCGGCCGACCTGTTGGCAGACCTCACCCAGGCCCTAGATCTGGCACTGGTCCTAGCCCCACAAACTGCCCCACAAACTCAAGGAGCATGAGATGACTGGCTTCAACACCCAGGCCGTACACGCCGGCCAGCACAAAGACCCACACACCGGGGCCGTGGTCCCGCCGATCTACCAAACCAGCACCTTCATCCAAGACGGTATTAATATGCTGCGCTCCGGGCACGAATACTCCCGAGGCTCCAACCCCACCCGCGATGGCTTCCAAGAACAGCTCACCGCATTAGAAGGTGGGGCCGCCGGGTTCGCCTTCGCCTCGGGCATCGCCGCCGAAGACGCCCTCTTGCGTGCCGTGCTTGAACCGGGCGATCACATCATCCTCGGCGCCGACGGCTACGGTGGCACCAACCGGTTGATCTCCAAACTACACAGCAAATGGGGCATCACCTCATCTGCGGTAGACATCACCAACCTGGATTCGGTGCGCGCCGCGGTACAGCCGAACACCGCACTGCTCTGGGTGGAGACTCCCTCCAACCCATTACTGGGCATCGCCGATCTTTCCGGTTGGGCCACCATCGCCCGCGAGAACGGTGCCCTGCTGGTGGTGGACAACACCTTCGCCACCCCTTATCTACAGCGACCACTGGATTTTGGTGCGCATGCGGTGGTCCACTCCACCACCAAATACATTGGCGGACACTCCGATGTGCTCGGTGGTGCGGTGATTCTCGCCGATCATCACTTCCGCGGCCAATCCCTGGCCGAAGCGGTGGGCTATCAGCAATTCGCCGGGGGAGCGGTGGCCGGCCCGCAAGATTCCTACCTGGCCGCCCGGGGGCTGAAAACCCTGGGCCTGCGCATGGAACGCCACTGCGCTTCCGCCCAAGCACTGGCCCACTGGCTTGATGCCCGCCCCGAGGTCACCCGCGTCTACTATCCCGGACTCACCTCCCACCCCGGGCACGAACTGGCCGCCCGCCAGCAGCGCGGATTCGGTGGCATCGTCTCGGTCGCGTTAAAAGATGAAGCCTCAGCCCGCGCCTTCGCCCAGTCCATGGAGTACTTCCAACTCTCGGTTTCCTTAGGCGGGGTGGAATCCCTGGTCTGTTATCCGCGCGAAATGACCCACGCCTCGCTGATCGGTACCGAACTGGAAATCCCGGCCAACTTGGTGCGCCTGTCGGTGGGGATCGAAGAGGTCGAAGATCTCATCGGCGATCTGGAACGCGGCCTGGCTGCCGCCCGTGCCACCGTTCCGGCTACCTCTCGTGACACCACGCCGGCGCGCACGGTGCGCGAAAAGACGCTGGAAAACGCCTGATAATTTCGGTCCGCAATCATCGGGCGGCGTACCCCTTCCCCAAAGGATAGTAGTTGGGGAAGGGTGGAATCATGATCGGAATTCTTAATCGGCTCATCGAGCACATCGAGGCAAACCTGCGTGCCGAGATCAACCTCGCCGAGCTGACGCGCAGTGAAGGCACCACCGAATATCACCTGCGCCGGATGTTCTCCTCCTTGGCCGGCATGCCGGTCTCCGAGTACATTCGCCGGCGCCGCATGAACGTGGCTGCCGCGGACGTACTGGCCGGTGAAGACCTGTTAAGTATTGCGATCCGCTACGGGTATGGATCGGCCGAAGCCTTCAGTCGCGCCTTCACCTCGGTGCATGGTGCGTCCGTGAGCGAAGTCCGCCAACACGGTGGCCCCCTTCGAAGCCAAGCAATCATCAGGTTCAGCCTGCACGTCGAAGGGAACACCATGGACGCACGAATAGTAGAACGAGAGAATTTCCAGCTCATTGGGTACGCAACCCAGGTGCCGTTGATTCACCACGGGGTCAACCCGCAGATCCAAGAGCACATCGCTTCGATCCCGATGGCTGAACATGCCCGGCTCAAGGCATTGTCAGCCACCGACCCCGCAGGGCTATTGCAGGTCAGCGACCAGGTCGATGTCGATTACCAAGAAGGATCTGAACTCACCTACCTGCACGGGGTTGCGGTGCCAGCCGGACCGGTGCCTGAGGATCTGGATTCCATTCAGGTGTCCGCCGGCCACTGGGTGGTTTTCAGTGTCACCGGTAACTACCCGGCGGCTCTGCAAGAGCTTTGGGCCGCCACCGCCACCTCATGGTTCCCGTCGAATCCCTGGCGCTTGCGCCCCGGACCATCCCTGGTTGCTGTGCTCGATCGGGCCGCCGATTTCAGTACCGCGACCTGTGAACTGTGGTTGCCGGTGGAATCCGACCGCTAATCTTATCCACACCCGGTCGACTCATGCCCCGCGGAATCCTTTTCGCGGGGCATGCTCATCTTTATGAACACGGCACAAGCTCTCAAGGATTTGGCTCAGGCGAGTCAACTGCTCGCCTCGGCCACTGCCGTGTTTTCCCAGGATCTTCCCGCCGGGCACGCCGCCTATTTCGCTTTTCTCACCGAGCACTTGGCCCAACAACTAACGCGCGCTCAAATCCAGGCCGCGCACGCGGTACGCCGCACCGGCGCCCACAAACTTGACCGCGAATCCTTTCAGACCATCACCGATGCCGGAACTAACCCCACCCTGGAACAGATTGAAGCGTCCGAAGGGCACACCACTTCCGGGCGCACCCACTTTAATAGTGCCTCCGGGTTGCTACAGGACTGGTTAGATATTCCACGGGCCACCGCTTCGGCCCGCCTGATCCAAGCTGACTGCTTGATTGGTGGGGTGAATGAGGCAGGCCAGCCCATCGCCCCGTGGTTGCCTCAGCTCGCCGAACAATTTATGGACCCAGCCGTCGACCCACGCCCGGTCGCTTCCACGGCCACGAAACTGCATTCCGCCCGCAAGGACCTGGGCGAAGGTAAAGCCGGGCGTAAAAAGAAAGAACAGCTCCAAGCCGACGCACTGGCTTTCCTGCGCACCGAGCCGAAGTCCGCGCGCAAACACATTAACGCGCTCATCGCCGAGGTGAAATCTGGCGAACGTCCGATCAAGGCCCTGTTGGAGTGCATCGGTATTTTTCGACGCGGCATGCGCCAAGGACTGGTCGAATATGTGCTGCGCTTACTTCCTTCGCAGGCGGCTTTTATCGAGGCCTACCTCGCCAAGATGGACAATCCGGCCACCGTGGCCGGTAACCGCGAGCACCTGAAGGACACTGAAGCTCAGTTCACCGGCGAACCGGGCAGCGAATGGGACGACGAGGAATCGATGCCAGACTGGGCTAAGGGCGGGAACCGTTCTGGACCCGCCGAGCCGGAACAATCAGCACCACCGGAATCCTCGCAAAGCTCACCGAAACCGACCGAGCACAAACCGTGGGAAGAGATGAAGCCCGAACGCCGCCGGCTACTAGGACTACTAACCCTCTTGATGGGAAGCTCTCCCACCGGATCCGGTGCAGCACCACCCGCAGCGCAGGTCAGCATCGTGTTGAACTGGGAAAAGATGCAACAGCAGGTCAAGGACTATGCCGTCACATCCAGCGGATTGCCCCTCACCCCCGGTGAGGCGCGAGCCGCACTATGTACCGCCGGCATCTACCCGCTGGTACTCAACGGCACTTCTCTGCCCTTGGACCTTGGCAGAACCCAACGGCTTTTCTCCAAGGCCCAAGGTCGAGCCGTCCGCGCCGCCTACCGAGGCTGCTCCTACCCGGGCTGCTCCATGCCCGCCGAACGATGCGAACTGGACCACCTTGATCCCTGGGAAAAGGGTGGCCGCACCGACATCGCCTCAGCGGATCTGAACTGCCCGATCCACCACATCGGCCGGCACTGCGGACTCTTTAGGACCGTCAAGATCCCCGGAAGTCGGCCCCTGGTATTACTATCCAGGGAGCTCGACCCGGAACAACGTCTAAGGATCAACACCTATTTCATGACCCCGGCTGAAGCGCTGGCCGCCGAAGCCCGGGCTGAACGGACGACAGCCCAGTGGCGTTCGGGGCAACTGGTCCTCGAGTTCGCTGAGGCTTAAGAGTTTGCAGCCAAATGCTTGGCCGCCAATTCGAGGTAATGCTCGGCGTTGACGTTCAACCCGGCAACCTCTTCATCGGTCAGTTCACGACGCACCTTGGCCGGAACACCGGCAACCAGCGAACGTGGTGGAACCTGCGTGCCCTCCAACACCAGTGCGCCGGCAGCGACCAACGACTGCTCACCAATCACCGCACCATTCATGATGGTGGCACTCATGCCGACCAGGCAGCCATCACCCACGGTGGCGCCGTGCACTACCGCCGAGTGACCGACCGAAATCCGGGCGCCCAAGGTGCATGGGTAGCCTTCATCGGCGTGAAGCACGACGTTGTCCTGCAAATTGGTGCTTTCACCCACGCGAATCGGAGCCGAATCCCCGCGCACGGACACCCCATAGAAAGCGCTGGCCCAATCAGCCAAGGCCACATCCCCGCTCAACACGGCGGTGGGTGCAACAAATACGTTCTCGCCGACCTGCGGGGTCGACCCATCAATCGTAATAATGTGGCTCATGACACCTACTCTAGTTGGAGCCGGAGCACGGTGCGAGTTAGGAGAAAACGATGGTCCGCTGACCGTCGAGCATCACTCGATGTTCCGAATGCCACTGCACCGCACGGTTCAGCGTACGACCTTCCACACTGCGACCCAGTTCCACTAACTGCTGCGCGGTACGGGTATGCGAAACATGGGTGACTTCCTGATCAATGATCGGACCCTCATCCAGATCCGCGGTCACATAGTGCGCGGTGGCGCCGATCAGCTTCACCCCACGGGCATAAGCCTGGTGGTAAGGCTTGGCCCCCTTAAAGGATGGCAAGAACGAGTGGTGAATGTTAATGACGCGCCCGGCCATACGCTCACACAGTGAGTCGGAGAGGATCTGCATGTAGCGGGCGAGCACGACCAGTTCAATGTCGTAATCCTCGGCGAGCTTGAGCAACTCCGCCTCGGCCTGCACCTTGTTCTCCTTGGTCACCGGCAGGTGGACAAAGTCCACGCCATAAAAATCTGCCATCGGCTTCAAATCGAGGTGATTGGAGACGATCACCGGTACCTCGATGGCCAAGGTCCCGGCACGCTGAGCAAAGAGCAGGTCGTTCAGCGCATGTCCGGCCTTGGAGCACATGATCATGGTGCGTACCTTGTCGCTCGCGTCGGCGACCTTCAGCGACATCGCGAACTCATCTTGAATCGGCGCTAGGGCAGCACGCGTCTGCTCGAGCGACTGCTCCGTTTCAACCTCAATACGCATAAAGAAGGTTCCGGTCTCCGGGGAGAGGAACTGCTGCGACTCGGTGATATTACAACCGGCACCCAAGAGACCTCCGGAAATGGCGTGGACAATGCCGGGGCGGTCGATACAAGACAGGGTGAGGATGTACTGGTTCATGGATTCTAAGTTAGCGCCCGCCAGTGAATTTCTACCAATTCAGTGAGCTACGTTGCGTTTGCGAGGTACTTACTCGCTGCCAGCGCAGCTTTACGCCCAGCCCTGGTAGCACCCAGCGTGGAAGCCGACGCCCCGTAACCAACAAAAAAGATCCCGGGCATCGTGGTGCTCACTCCGTCGTCGGCCATCACGATGCCACCGGCTGCGGTATGCAGTTTCAGATCACGTAAATGACGGTGAGCATGACGGAATCCGGTGGCCCAGAGGATCGCGTCGATGTGTTCCCGCGAACCATCGGTGAAAACCACCGCGTCAGATTCCAGGCGGGCGATCTTCCCCCGTGAGACCAGCGCGCCAGACTCAATCCCGGCACGCATGCTCTCATTAAGTAACAGTCCGGTAGTGCCCACCACCGATTTGGGCGGCAACCCGGCCCGAGTGCGCTCGTTAACCTGGCGTTCTACCTCCGTGCCCCATTCTGTCCCGGTGACCTCTCGCCAGTCCGGTGCTTGCCGAGTGGACCAGAGGGTATCGATCCCGGCCTCGCGCAACTGCACGATGAACTGCGTGGCGCTAGCCCCGCCGCCGACCACTAGTACTCGCTTGCCCGCAAACTGCGAAGGAGAAACAAACCCGTTGGTATGCACCTGCAGCCCATCAAAGTGTCCCGGGTAGACCGGCCAGAACGGATTGGTCCACGTCCCGGTGGCGTTAATAATGGTGCGCGCCGTGTAGCTCTGATCGGCGTACACCTCAAAGTGATCCTCCACCCGTTGCACGGAGCTGACCGTAACCGAATGTCGTACCGGCAGTGCGAACTTTCGCTCATACTCGCCGTAGTACTCCTTAACAACCTGTGAGGCAGGCCGACTGGAGTCCTGCACCTCCAAAGGGAAATCCGGCAACGGATGAATATGGTGTGTGGCACCCAAGGTGAGCGTGTCCCAGCGGTTCTGCCACGCCCCGCCCGGTTCAGGGTTGGCATCAAGCACTAAAAAGTCCACACCGCGCTTGGCTAAATGGTAGGCAGCTGAAAGCCCGGCCTGCCCGGCGCCGATCACAATAGTTGAGTACACATACAAGGTAACCGGGAACACCGCACTCTCATTCCCGCACCGTTTTTCGCTACACTGGAACCCGTGACTGGCGTTAGGTGGGTAACCACCGGGGAGCTAATTGTGCGAGTCGCGCGCCTGGGTCCGCACACCACCCGCCTTGGCAACGAGGCACCTACGGAAGGATACGCGTGAGCGCACGCATTCTCGACGGAAAGGCCACCGCGGCCACCATCAAGCAGGAACTTGCTGAACGCGTGGCCAAGCTGAAGGCCCAGGGTCATAGCACCGGACTAGGTACCATTTTGGTCGGCAACGATCCGGGCTCCGCCTGGTACGTCGGTGGCAAGCATAAGGACTGCGCCGAGGTGGGCATCGAGTCCATCCGCGTGGACCTGCCCGAAGAAACCACCCAGGACGAACTGCTCGCCAAGGTCAAGGAACTAAACGAAAACCCGGCCTGCACCGGTTACATCGTGCAGTTGCCCCTGCCAAAGCACATCGATCAGGATGTCATCTTGGAGGCCATGGATCCGGCCAAGGATGCCGACGGTCTGCACCCGATGAACCTGGGCCGTCTGGTGGCCAACGTGAACCGCCCGATGAATTCGCCTTTGCCATGCACCCCGCTGGGCTGTGTTGATCTGCTGGCCCGTCACGATATTGATTTGAACGGTAAGCACGTGTTGGTGCTCGGTCGCGGTGTGACCATTGGCCGCCCGGTCGGCCTGTTGCTCACGCGCCGTAATGTGAACGCCACCGTCACCCTGGCCCACACCGGCACCACTAACTTGCCAGAGCTGTTGGCTCAGGCCGATGTCATCATCGCCGCCGCTGGTGTGCCTCACATTGTGAAGGCCGACGCGATCAAGCCCGGCGCGATCGTGTTGGATGTTGGTGTCTCTCGCGTGGATGGCAAGGTCACCGGCGACGTTGACCCAGCTGCCGCTGAGGTGGCCAGCTGGATCAGCCCGAACCCGGGCGGTGTGGGTCCGATGACCCGTGCCATGTTGCTGAACAACGTGGTGGAAGCCGCCGAGCGTAACGCCCGCTAAGCACCTTAGCCCGCACTTCACGGTGCGGGCTTTTGTGTACCCAAAGTAAACTTCATAGTGGATGTTCCACTCGTCGGATAAAGTGAGGTGAGCCGGGTTTTCGGCCATCGCATCATCACTAAAGGGACACATGACACAGAATTACGAGCAGAACGAACGACCCATCCAGATCAACAACCACATCGTGGTGGTCAACCAGAAGAACACAGTGCTGGCCTACGTGCTGTGGTTCTTCCTGGGGCAGCTAGGCATCCATAAGTTCTACCTCGGCCAGGTCGTGGCCGGCGTTGTTTACCTGGCACTGGGCATTATCGGCTGGGCGACAACCTTCATCCTGATCGGCTGGGTGCCATTGGGTGTGCTGTGGATCTTGTTGATTATCGACCTGTTCACGATCCCGGGCACGGTGCAGCGGATCAACCAGCGGGCGACTCGCTCGTTCCAGTAATCTCTTAAGACACAACAGGGGTCCGCTCAATTTGAGCGGACCCCTGTTTGTTGTAGTGCTTGTGTTAAACCACTTGGGCTTGTTTCGCTTCGTTGACTTTGCGCTGATCAAAGATCAGCGCGCCAACTTCCTGTTCAGCCTCGTTGTTGATGGACAGGTCGATGCCACTGCGGTCGCGAATGAGCGAGACCGCAATCAGCGAGATAGCGGTCAACCCGATAAGATACCACGCCACGGCGTCCGTGCCCCCGGTCGCCTGCACCAGGGCGGTGGCGATCATGGGTGCAAAGGCGCCGCCTAGGATCGCACCGAAGGCGTAGGAGATCGAGACTCCGGAGAAACGTACCGAAGCGGGGAACAACTCGGAGTACAGTGCCGCCTGCGGACCGTAGGAGAATCCCAGACCCACTGCGAACAGAGCGAAGGCAAGATACAGCAGCGGAAGACTCGCCGAATTGACCATCCAGAACAGCGGGAAGATACACAGTAGCTGACTGGTGAAACCGATCTGGTAGGTCCGCTTGCGGCCGATCTTGTCGGCCACCACGCCAGAGAGCAGCGTAAAGGCGAACCACATCACGGCTCCAAAGGACACTGCAAGCAGCACCTGTGTGCGGTTGAACCCGACGGGGCCTTCGGGATCGGTCATATAGGCCTGCAGGAACCCGCCGGTGGTCATGTAGCCGGCGGCGTTGTTGCCGGCGAAAACCAACGCAGCGATCAGCACCAGCAACCAGTGCTTCTTGAACAGCACTACGATTGGCACCCGTGTCTGGGCCTTCTTCTGGGCGATCTCCTTGAACACCGGCGACTCGTCAACCGAACGACGGATGAAGTAGCCGACAATGACCAGGACGAAACTCAGTAGGAACGGTATGCGCCAGCCCCAAGCCACGAACTGCTCGCCGGGGGAGACCACGCCGGTCATCAGTGCCATCATGGCCGAAGCGAGCAGCATGCCCAGCGGCACACCCAGCTGCGGGTACGCGCCGGCCCGGCCGCGGCGGTTCGTTGGCGCGTGCTCCACGGCCATGAGTACGGCGCCACCCCATTCGCCGCCCGCCGAAATGCCTTGCAGGATACGCAACAGTAGCAACAGGACCGGTGCGAGGATGCCAGCAGTCTCGTAGGTCGGCAGGACACCGATGAGCGTGGTGGATGCGCCCATGAGCGTCAAGGTGAGCACTAGCATGGCCCGTCGGCCGATCTTGTCGCCGAAATGGCCGGCCAGGAATGCGCCCAGCGGACGGAACAGGAAGGAGATGCCGACGCTGGCAAAGGAGAGCAATAGACCGATCTGCGATCCAGCAGGCTCGAAGAACAGGTGGGCGAAGATCAGTCCGGCCGCGGTGGCGTAGATGAAGAAGTCGTACCACTCGATAGTGGTTCCGATGATGGTGGCGAAGGCGACTCGTCGCTGACTAGTGGCGGTGTCTTGTTGCCGTGGAGGAACGGTACTCACGTGATTACCTCTGATGGTGTGAACGAACAGTGCAAGTGCGAACCGTCGTGATCCTCATGGGAATATCCGGTTCGTGGTAGCCATGGATCAGGCCGGGATTGGGGTGCTTCGGGCCAACTCCTTCAAGGAGGCCGATGCTTCCAGCATGGACGCGGTGATTGGCGTACCACTGGAGAGGAGTTTGCGGGCGGAGATGTGGTCCGCTGGCCGATTGACCGACTCCACAGCGGCCAAGACGCCACCGCGGAACAGCGCAATAGAAAATTTGCCGGTTTCTGGCTCGCCCAGTAGCACCGCATCATCGCTTGCTGCGCACAGCCCGGCGATCTGTAGCCGGTGCTCTCCCTGGATGCTCCAGAACCAGGGAAGCTCGCGGTATTCGGTCGGCTGACCGGTCAGGGTGAGCGCTAGCGCCCGGGCATGATCATTGGCATTCTGCACGGATTCCAGCCGCACACGCTCCGAGGAATCAGCCAGCGGGAAGTTTGCGCAGTCGCCCAGTGCGTAAATCCGTTCATCACTGGTTCGCAATAGTTCGTCCACCAGGATTCCGTTCTCGCAGGACAGCCCAGATTCCGCGGCGAGTTCTGTGTTCGGTAGCACGCCGATGCCGTACACCACCAGATCAGCCACATAATCGCTGCCTGCAGTGGAAGTGACTTGAAGATGATCCTCGCGTGCTTCGATGCGTTCCAGGCCCTCGTTGCAGCGCAGGTTGATGCCGCTGCCGCGGTGCTCCGCGTCAAACCAGGAGGATAGTGGCTCGGAGGCGGCGCGTCCCAGCGGACGCGTGGCGAATTCGAGCACCGTGACCTCCAGCCCGCGCTTTTTGGCCGCGGCGGCGAATTCCAGTCCGATGAATCCCGCGCCGATGACGACGACGCGACGGGCGTCGGCCAGTCGGAGCTTCAGGGCCCGTGCATCGTCCAGGGTGCGTAGGCCGTAGACTCCCGGCAGTTCGCTGCCCTCACAAGTAAGAGGGCGGTTGCGCGCGCCGGTGGCGATCACCAGACGGTCATAGGGTAGCTGTGCGCCGGTGCCCAGATTGACGAAGCGGCCGGCCCGGTCGATGGAGTCGACCCTAGCATCTGCGAGTACGTCAATATTGTGCTCGGCATAGAAGCTCTCTGGGCGCAGAGCCAGGGGCTCGGAAGCGGCATCGGCTGCAACATAATCCTTGGACAGTGGAGGCCGCTGGTAGGGCAGTTCTTTCTCCTGGTTAATCAGGGATAACGGTCCTCGGTGTCCTGCCTCGCGCAGTGAAGCGGCTAGTTGCACTCCCGCGTGTCCGGCACCGATAATAACGATTCGTTGTTCCATGGTTAGACCTGGTCACTGGGTACGGTCACGCGCAGCTGCTGAGTGGCACCGCCGAGGCGTACCTGGCAACCAAGACGGCTGAATTCCGTGCGCTCGGCTGCAGTGCAGTCGAGCATTTCGTCTTCGCTTTCGGAGATTTCCGGAAGGCTGGCGGCATCTTCCGGTGCGACGTAGACATGGCAGGTGGCGCACATGGCCTGTCCTCCGCATTCTCCGACGATTCCGGCGATGCCGTTGGAGACCGCGGCGCGCATGATGTTGCCGCCGTCGGCGACCTCCACCTCGGTGGCGGTGCCGTTGGACTGTTCAAAGGTGATGATAGGCATGAAAGGCTCCTTATAAAGTGTGTGTTAGTCCCAGATGACTGGCATTGCGGTCATGCCGCGGAAAACCCAACCGGCATCGATGCTGGCTTTGGTGGGATCTAGGCGAAGATTGGGCAGCGCCTCGAAGACTGCCGGCAGGGCGACTTGCGCGACCTGCGCGCGGGCGATCCAGGTGCCGGCGCAGAAGTGCACTCCGCCGCCGAACGCCAGATGGGGCTTCTTCTCGCGGAAGATGTTGAACGACTCGGGGTCTTCGAAAACTTTCGGATCCCGGTTGGCGGCGCCGAGCACCACGCCCAGTCGCGCTCCGGCCGGCAACCGCACGCCCTCCAGCACCAGCTCTTGGGTGGTTTCTCGCGGGTACATGCCGATAGGGGCAACCCAGCGCACAGATTCCTCGAAGGCCTTCGGGAATAGTGCCGGATCCTGGCGTACCTCTTGTAGCTGCTGGGGGTTCTCCAGCAGCGCCCAGACGGTGGTGGCCAGCACGTCGCGCGGCTCGTTCAACCCGCCGCCGATGGTCATTTTCAGATTCGCGCGGATGGCTTCCAGCGGGATTGGCATGGAAGCCAGGTTGGAGAGTAACGAGTGGTCCGGGTTCTTAGCCAGGTACGGGAGCATCTCGTCAATGGCGGCGTCAACTTCCGCCGAGGATGCGGCGGCCTTGTCCCAGACCTCGGGGTTATCTGCGTAGTTGCCGGTGCCGTCGATCATAGTCTGGCTCCAGCGCTGCATGTCCTGCTGGTTGGCGTTGTGGAAGCCGCAGATTAGACGCAGATTCTCCGCAGTGTAGGGGGCGGCGTAGTCCCAGACGAAGTCCGAGCCCGGCCCCTTGGCGAGCAGTTCGCCTAGGTACTTTTCGTTGTTCTGCGCGAAGATCTCGTTCCAGTGCTTCTTGATGGTTCCCGGACGCAGGGTCGCGCCGTAGGAGTCGCGGTCTACCTGGTGTTCCGGGTTGTCTTTGCGCAGCATCGAATGACCCATCGCGCGCTTCATCAGTGAGTTGCGTTCGTTGGCGGAGAAGCGGGTTTCATCCTGTTCGATTTCGTGGCAGGCGGCGTAGGAGGTCACCATGTAGCGGTTGACGGCCGGGACCCAGTGCAATGGTGCCTCGGAGCGCAGCCGCTGGTAGATCGGGAAAGGGTCGCGGTGCAGGTCCTCAATGGTCACCCATTCCGCGACCGGGGCTTCGCGCACCGGAGCGTTGGCGTGCGGCGTGGGCGCTGTTCCGGAGGTCTGGGTGCTCTGCGCTCCGGTGAAAGGGCATGTGGCTGGGGCGGTGCTCAAGCTGTCTCCTTTGACGAGTGGGAATCTGTATTCAGTGTGACCCAGAGCATAATCACGGGTAAAATGGTTATAAAAGAGGAATATCCGCAGTTTTAGCGAGGAAGCGTGCCACGATTTACTCTGCGCCAGCTCGAGTGCCTGGCCGCGGTGGGCCACCTGGGATCCATCACCGCCGCCGCACAGTCACTGAACCTGTCAGCTTCCGCGGTGACCGGCGGGCTTAACGAGCTTGAACGCGTACTGAATACCCAGCTGACCATTCGGCGCAAGGCCCACGGTGTGAGTCTGACTCCCGCCGGACGCTACGTCCTGGACGAAGCCCAAGGCATCCTGCAGGCCTCCGGCGACCTGGAACAAATGGCCAGCGGGGCGGGCCAAGTACTGGCCGGGCGGGTACGCGTCGGGTGCTACTCATCACTGGCGCCCACAGTGCTTCCCGAGCTACTGGCGGAATACGGACAGCGCTACGCGCAGGTGGAGGTCGACTTCTTCGCCGGCACCCAGCAGGAGATCTTCCAGAAGCTCGCCGCAGGGACACTGGATTTGGCTTTCGTCTATGACTTCGGGTTGCCCGAGGGTATTGCGCGCACCGAACTGTTCCACACCGAACCTTACGTTTTGCTGCCCAGCGATCACCGGCTGGCCGAGGAACCGAAGGTGCCACTGGCACGGCTGGCTGGCGAGCCGATGATCCTGCTGGATGTCCCGCCGAGCCGCGAACATACGCAGAACCTGTTCGAGGCCGCCGGGGTGGATCCGTGGATTCGCTACCGTACCGCCGACTTCGAGGTGACCCGCTCCATGGTGGCCCGAGGACTCGGATATGCGGTCCTGGTTCAGCGCCCCGCCTCGGACGTTTCTTACGAGGGGCTGGCTCTGGCGGTGCGTCCGATCCACCCGGTGGCTCGCACGGTGCGCATCGCGCTGGTCCGTCCCCGCGCTCTCGCCCCTTCTAAGGCGGCCACCGCGATGCATGAGCTGGCGTTGCAATTGCATTCCGGCAGGCGCGGCTGACGCCGAAGGTTCGCGCGCCTACTCCTGGGGAAGTAGCCGCACTACGCTCCGGGGCGGACGCGCGCGGTCAGGATGCCGGAGTATCCTCGGTGCATGAGCACCCGTCGACGCCCGCCGCTGGCCGTGCTACCCGTGGCCATCGCGGTGATCCAGATTGTCGGCACTCACTTTGCAGCTATGCACCAACAACGGGCGCTGCCGGCCGCGGCGCTACTGTTGCTGTTGGCCGGCCCGGCACTGCTGTTGCTGCGCCGTCGCGCCCCGGGCCCCATGGTTGTCGCAGCCACTGCAGTTGCGTTGGCATACATAGCTGCCGGATTCCCTACGGGCCCGTTTGCGCTGAGCCTGGTGCTCGCCGTGGTACTGGCTCTCGTGACGGGAACGCGCTGGTGGGCCTGGGGCTCGGCCGCCGCTTTCGCCCTCGGTTTCTGGATGCTGGCCATAGAACATTCAATGGCCTCGAAGAGCTATCTGGTGCTCGCCTGGGTTGTGGTGATCGTGCTGGTCGGGGAGCTGTTTCGGGCAGCACGGCTGCGCGCGGCCGAGCGGCGCCGTGCCGAGGCTGAACGCCGCAACCACCAGCGAGACGAGGAGCGGCTGGTGCTGGCACGGGATATCCACGACGTGGTCGCCCACTCACTGTCCATGATCAACGTGCAGGCCTCCGTGGCCCTGCACCTGGCCGTGAAAGACCCCGACCCGAACAAGCTGATCGAAACCCTTGGCAACATCAAGTCAGGTTCCGCCCAAGCGCTCGCGGAGGTGCGCGAGGTGCTCTCGGTACTGCGCCATGACGCCCCGCGGATCCCGAGTCAGCGAATCGAGCAGCTGCCGGCGCTGGTGCAGTCGGTAACTTCGGCTGCGCTGACGGTGAGCTATGAACCGCCGGGCGATACCCCCGACTGGGTAGGGGAGCGAGTGGAAAACACCATCTACCGGGCGGTCCAGGAGGGATTGACGAACATCGTGCGCTACTCGCAGGCAACCCATGCGGTGGTCAGCGTCGTCCTGGACGAGACCCAGGCCCGGGTGCTCATCGCCGACGACGGCATCGGCGCCGTCGCGGCGGATGAGGGCAACGGGCTGCGCGGGCTGCGCGAACGCGTGGCGCAGCTGGGCGGTACAGTGCAGGTGGGCACCGCAAACCTGGCCGGGGCGCGGTGTGCCGGAACAGCGATCACCGTCAACATTCCCGCTCCGCAGGAGGACCCATGAGCGAACAGCCAGCCGAGACTGAGCGGCCCATCGGAGTACTGATCGCCGATGACCAGTCGCTGATCCGCGCGGGCTTCAGCGCCTTGCTGGAAGCGGAGGAGGACATGCGGGTGTTGGGTCTGGCTGGTAGCGGGCGGCAGGCGATCGCGCTGGCCAAGGCAACCAAGCCGGACATCGTGCTGATGGATATCCGCATGCCCGACGGGGACGGGATTGCAGCGGCCGCAGAAATCACTGCGGACCAGTCGCTGCCAGGTACCCGTGTCATCATGCTGACCACTTTCGAACTGGATGACTACATCCTCGACTCGATTCGGGCCGGGGCCAGCGGTTTCCTGGTCAAGGACACCGAACCAGCCCAGCTGATCGAGGCGGTGCGCGTGGTGGCGCAGGGGGATTCGCTGCTCTCCCCGTCGGTGACTCGGCGGCTGCTGACCCAGGTGGCCGCCACCAGTGCGCGCAAAGCCCTGCCCGACGCTCGCCGGTTAGAGAAACTGACGGTACGTGAGCGCGAGGTGTTGGTGCAGATCGGCGCGGGTAAGAGCAATGCGGAGATCGCCGCGGCGCTGTTCATTACGCCGCTGACCGCCAAGACCCACGTTTCGCGGATCATCGGCAAGCTCGGGGTGCGCGACCGCACCGCGCTGGTGGTCCTGGCCTATGAATCGGGATTGATCACCCCGGGTGACGGGTAGTATCCCGGGAGTACGCACCGGCGAGTAAGTGTCTTCCTGTGGCCGATGCGCCGGGGAGCGCACCGCGGGAAAGTGGATGTAGGACGGATTGGAACCCCTTCGATCCTCGCAACCTAAGGAGCATCCCGCCATGACTGCCGCACTTCTGCCGGTCCTTAACTACATGCCTGACCATGCCTGGGGCCACGGCCCGGGATGGTTTATCATCCCAATCCTCTGGATCCTGCTGATCGGTTTCCTCGTCTTCACCTTCGCCGGCCGGCGCCGTCACTGGCAGCAGCACGGGCCGGGTAGCGCCGAGGGGGTGCTGCGCGAACGCTACGCCCGCGGGGAGATCGATGAAACCGAGTACCGCCAGCGCCTTGAGGTCCTGCGAACCCGGATGAAGTAAACCGCAACGGAAAAACCCTGTTCAAGCGTTTCGCTCGAACAGGGTTTTTAGTGCGTGACAGGGACAGGCCTACTGCGTGACCTTCTGGACCTGTGACTCAACGGTGCGCTTATCAGTAATCAGCGCGCCCACTTCCTGCTCAGCCTGGTTGCGGAAGGACAAATCGATCCCCGCGCGGTCGCGAATCAGTGAAACCGCGGTAAAGGAAATCGCAACAACAATCAGCAGGTACACCGCCACGGCAGTAGTGCCACCGGTAGCCTGCACCAGTGCCTGAGCAATAGTCGGGGCAAAGGCGCCACCAACGATCGCGCCGATCGCGTAGGAAATCGACACCCCAGAGAAGCGAACCGAAGCGGGGAAGAGCTCGGAGTACAAAGCCGCCTGCGGGCCATAGGTCAGACCCAGCCCGATAGAGAATAGACCGAACGCCAGGTACAGCAGTGCCAGCGACCCGGAATTGACCAGGGCGAAGACCGGGAACAGGCTGATGGCAAGGATGATGAAGCCCAACTGGTAGGTGCGCTTGCGCCCGATCTTATCGGCAAGGAACCCTGCCACTAGGGTCATAATTAGCCACACCGCTGCGCCGAAGGCCACCGCCACCAGCACGTCGGTGCGCTCCAGACCCACCGGACCATCAGGGTTGGTGGTGTAGGACTGGAAGAACCCGCCGGTGGTCATGTACCCGGCAGCATTGTTGCCGGCGAACACCAGCGCGGCGATGATCACCAGTGGCCAGTGCTTTTTGAACAGCACCAGGATCGGCACATTGGTCTGTGCCTTATGTTCGGCGATTTCTTCAAAGACCGGGGATTCATCCACGGAGCGGCGCACAAAGTAACCCACCAGGATCAGCACGATCGAGACGAGGAACGGTACACGCCAGCCCCAGGCCATGAAAGCCTCGCCGGGGGAGATCACGCCGGTCATCAGCGCCATGGTGCCCGAGGCGAGCAGCATGCCCAGTGGCACGCCGACCTGTGGGTAGGATCCGGCGCGGCCACGGTGGCCTTCCGGCGCGTGTTCCACGGCCATCAATACCGCGCCGCCCCATTCGCCGCCGGCGGAAATACCCTGCAGGATGCGTAACAACAACAGCAAGACCGGTGCCCACAACCCTGCCGTGTCATAGGTCGGCAGGATGCCGATCAGTGTGGTGGAGGCACCCATCAGTGCCAGGGTGAGTACCAGCATGGCTCGGCGGCCGATCTTATCGCCAAAGTGTCCGGCCAAGAATGCGCCCAGGGGACGGAAGAGGAAGGATAGGCCCACCGAGGCGAAGGAGATCAGTAGCGCGATTTCCTGGCCGGCCGGTTCGAAGAAGAGTTTGGAGAAGACTAGCCCGGCGGCGGTGGCGTAGATGAAGAAGTCATACCACTCCACGGTGGTGCCGATGACTGTTGCGAAGGCGACGCGTCGTTGGTTCGTCTTCACGGTGGGTGCTGTTGCCATTGTGGTTCCTTGACAGTGAGGCCGTGCGTTGCGGATCACTTCAGTGTGACAGCCGATACAGGTAAGGTAAACTTCAAATATCTGCAGTACTTCTGAAGGTGAACTTATGTATTCGATGCGGCATTTGGAGATCATGGCCGAACTGCCCGGGCATACCACCCTCGGCTCGGCAGCCAGCGAACTGAAAATCTCCGAATCGGCCTTGTCGCAGGCCATCACCGCGATCGAAAGGGTGGCCGGAGAGAGCCTATGTCTGCGTCGCAAAGCCCACGGCATCACGCTCACCGCCTCCGGACACCACTTCGCCGCGATGGCCAAAAAGATCCTGGTTGACGCCCAAGAATTAAGCGCCACCTTCCCACAGCGCGAAGGCAAACTGCGCGGACCGGTCCGCTTTGGGTGCTTCGCTTCGCTTTCCCCACATCTGATCCCGGCCACCCTTGAAGACTTCGCGCACCCCGAAGTGCAGTTAGAAGTGCGCGTGGGCACCCACGATGAACTGATGCCAGCGCTACGCAACGGGGAGTTAGATGTCGCCTTCGTCTACGACCTGGCACTGCCCGCGGATATGGACAAGCAGGAAATCTACCGCACCGAAATGCAGGTAGTCTTACACCCCGAGCACCGACTCGCTTCGCTCAAACGCCCGCTGGAACTAGCCGACCTGGCAGCAGAACCGCTGATCATGTACGAGTCCGAACCGAGCACCGAACACCAACTCCAGCTCTTCGCCTCCCAAGGCCTCACCCCAAAAATAGTCGCCTCCGTCCCGCAGATGATCCTGGTCTCCGCCATGGTGGGCCGCGGACTGGGCTACGGGTTATTAATGCGCCGACCCAATAACGCGCAAGTCTCGGTGGAGGGCCGGCCGCTAGCCTTCCGCGAGCTAAAAACCCCGAACTTCCCCAACGCGGTCGTGGCCATCACCCCGCACTCGGTGCGCATCCCGGCCCGCGTGCAGGCCCTGATCGAGCACTGTCGCTGTGCAATGGCTGAATCCTGGTAGACGGCCGGTGAACTCACGCGCATAATGGGGCCATGATTGGCACCTGGCAGGCCACGGTCATCGATTGTGAAGACCCCGATGCACTGGCCACATTCTACGAACAGCTCCTAGGCATGGTCCGGATCGATAATGAACCGGACTGGGTATCGATCGGCGACGCCCCGGATCGGCCGGGACTGGCCTTCCAAGCTGTCAGCCCGTACGTTGCCCCGCAGTGGCCCGGGCACATCCACCCGCAACAATCCCACCTGGATGTGAAAGTCGCCGATCTAGACCTCGCCGAAGAACAGGTCCTGCACCTAGGCGCCCGCGCCACCGGTGAGGGCAGTGAAACCTTCAGGGTGTACCTGGACCCGCAGGACCATCCTTTTTGCCTGGTGAGCTGGTAGCCTCGGCCGCATAGGCGATCTTCGCCGCCTGCCATCGGGTGGAGACCCCGAGTTTGGCCAGCACCTGTGAGACGTGGGACTTCACGGTGCTTTGCCCAATGCCCAAAAGTTGCGCCAACTGCGGGTTACTCAAACCCTGGGCCAGCCCGTCGAGCACCTCGCGCTCCCTGCCGGTTAAATCATCGGGCAACGTGCATTCGGTGTCTGAAGCCCGTGCTTCCGAGGTCAGCGCCTGCGCCACAATCCGCGAGGTCACCTGCGGGTCGAGGACCGATTCGCCGCGCGCGACCGCCCGAACGCCCATAATGATCGCCTCCGGTTCTGCGCTCTTAAGTAAGAACCCGTGCGCCCCGGCCTGTAACGCCCCAAAAAGGTACTGGTCATCGTCAAAAGTCGTCAGCACCACCACCCGATAGCTCTCATGCAGCACCTTGGTAGCTTCAATACCGTCGAGTCGCGGCATGCGCAGGTCCATCAAAATGACGTCCGGGTTCAGCGCCCGAGCCATGGAAATTGCGCTACGCCCGTCGCCGGCTTCCCCGACAACTTCCACATCCGCCGCCGCCTGCAAGACCAGCCTGATGCCCATGCGCACGGTGGCATGGTCATCAACAATCAGTACTTTCATGCTTTCTCCGATGTTGCAGGGAAGTGGACCGTGACCTCAAAATCTGTGCCACGGTGTACCTTGAAGGACCCATCCAGGGCCTGCACGCGGGTGCGAATATTTTCTAGCCCGATCCCGGCCCCTGACGCAGTACTCGAATTGGCCACCACCGGGTTGCGCGCCGTGATAACCAAATCCCCGTCCTGGATCACGCTCATCTCCAGGGCGGTCCCGGCAGCATGCTTGGCGTGGTTGACCAGTAGTTCAGACACCGTGCGGTGCGCTGCGGTATGCACCGCCGGGCTAAAGTCTTGCGGCGCGGCCACCTGATACTCCCAACGTACCTGGCTGCCGAAATTTGCCACCAGTTCGGGTAAATCCTCGATCCGTGCCTGCAATGCCGGGCCACCCTCATGCAGCATCCGCACCATCGCAACCATGTCCTCCAAACCAGATACGGACTCATCACGGATGAACTGCAAGGGTTCACGTACGGATTCCGGCGCGGAGGGAAGCAGGGCCCCGGAGAGCAAAGCGATGGAAGAGAATCGGGCCGAGAGCACGTCGTGCATTTCGCGGGCCAGCGCGGTGCGCTCCTGGACCCGCGAAAAATCATGCTCCGCCACCAACTGATCTTCACGTGCCATCGCAGCTAACTGCACCGCCTGTGTTCTTTGCGCTTCGGTTCTCGCCAGCTCCTTGGCGGTACGCACATTTTCCGCCCAGAGCATCGGGGTGAAAAGAATGAAACCGGCCATGAACAGGCTCAGCACTACCTCTTGCGGATTCTGGGTGTTAAGCCACGTGGCGATCCCCAGTGCGAGGGACCCCAAACACAACAGCACTAGCCCGCAGGTTCGAAGCCGGGTAGAACCGAGCAGGAACAGGCCGAAGACGCATTCAAAGATCAGGAAGTAACCGCCTAAACTTCCCACGATCAGCAACCCGATACCAGCGAGGAACATGATCACCGTCGCAGTAAGAAGCACTCGGCGACGAATCAGGATGGCGAGCAGACCGATGAGTAATAGGGGAATCCACTCGTAGCCGCGGATTGGGACAGAAGGGGAATTGACGATCCCAGAGAGGTGCAAGATGACGGTGAGCACCAGATAAGTGCCGATGACCTCCGGCTCCTTATCGCCGCTGCCGATCCGTCGAATGAAGTTCATGCTTCCAGCATCCCCGAACTGTCGGTGATCAGGTATCCCCCTTAAGGAGGAGAGCGCACAGACCATTGGCCGATACCGCAAGCTAGCACAGCGTAGAACAGTGGAAGTCATGGACATCATGACGAGCAATCCCGAACTCTCCCTGGTCATCCTGGCGCTCATCGACTCGACCAGCATCGGCACCCTGATCATCCCGCTGCTGCTCCTGCTGCGCGGGCGCCGTGAGGTGATCGCCAAGGTCATCATCTACCTGTTGGTGATTGCCGGGTTCTACTGGATCATCGGGGTGCTACTACGTAGTGGGCTATTGCTGATTGATCCCAGTATTTTTGAGCATCGTTTCTTCAGAATCTCAGGCATGGTGCTCGGGGTACTGATGATTATTTGGGCGTTGACCTACCGCACCGATGCGCAAAAAGAAGCCGACGCTCGGAAGAAAAATGGTGCGATAAAGAAAACTGAGGGAAGTAGCAGCGGCCAGGCACCTATCGCCACCGAACAGCTCCCGCGGCGCCTACACAGTCGTTTAGCAACGGCGCTGGACACCCGTACCGGGTTGATTGCGCTGGCCCTATTCGCCGGACTCTTAGAACTTCCCACCATGCTCCCGTACCTGGCGGCCGTGGGAGTGATGCAAAGTACCGGCTGGAGCACCGGGGTGCAGCTACTCGCCCTGATCGGGTACTGCCTGGTGATGATCGTCCCGGCCCTGGTGCTGGTTGCTGCCCGCGCGCTCGCCGGGGAACGGATCGAGGCCTGGATGCGCAAACTGGGGGAGAAGGCCTCACGCTACGCTCAAGAAACCCTCGGCTGGGTGGTGGGCATCGGCGGATACCTGTTGATTCGAGCCTGCCTTTCCGGGCAAGACCTGCAGAGCTTGTTCAGCTAGGTGTTCAGCGAGCCACGCTGTGGGCGAAAGCGCGGTCTGTCAATTGGCTTGCAACGGGCACGGGTGCGAGAATTGATGTTATGGAACCTCTAGGCAGCAGCGCGAAGCAGGGCAAAAAAGTCACCCTCAACGCCTCAACTTTGGCAATGTCCGTCATGGTCATCGTTCTTCTGGTGGCAGTCGTTTTTGCCGCCAACTCCAACCAGATCGTCGGCTGGTTTGTCGTCGTGATCTCCGCCGGTTGGCTGCTGCTGGCCGCCTTCATGATGTTTGGCCTCAAGCGCGGGGCCGACAAGATCAACAACTCGCTGCGTGAAGCCACCGCTGCGGCCACCCCACGGGCACAGTCCGGTTCGGTGATCGTGGACGAATCCACCAGCCAGCGCGATATGAAGCTGGATCATTCCTTCAAGATCGTTCAGGTGCAGGCCCGGGTCATATCCGAACAGCGTGAGGCGGCCACCGCCGAATCCGAGGGCATGATTGACAGGGCACTGGAGACGATCCAGATGACCGCCGCCAATGCGCGGGACATGATCAAGCCGGCCAAACCAATGGACGGCGAAATTATCGACTAAGCCAGAAGGGCAACGCACATGCGTTGCCCTTTTGTTTTCGGCTCAGGGGTGATCAGCACGTTTTCGGGCGCAGAGTTTTGTAAGCTGGAATGGTGATACCAACCAGCGTGGAAATTCTGAGCAAGAACGCCGGCGCCCTGCGCGTCGCCTCGGTCAACGTCAACGGCATTCGCGCCGCCTACCGCAAGGACATGGCCGCATGGGTCGCGGATCGCGACGTCGACATCCTGTGCCTGCAGGAGGTGCGCGCACCGGATAAGGTGATGCGCGAATTGATCGGCGATGGTTGGCATATTTTGCATGCCGAAGCCAAAGACAAGGGCCGCGCCGGGGTAGCGATCCTCTCCCGCGTTGAGCCGGTGGCAGTACGCGAAAACATTGGCGACGAGTACTTCGCCGACTCCGGACGCTGGGTGGAAGCGGACTTCAACGTGAACGACGAGATCTTCACCGTGGTCTCCGCCTATGTGCACTCCGGCGAGCTGGGTACCCAAAAGCAGGATGACAAGTACCGTTTCTTGCAGCGCATGACCGAACACCTTCCCGCATTGGCAGCGCAGAAGGATCACGTGCTGGTAGTGGGCGATTTGAACGTCGTGCACACCGAAAAGGACATTAAGAACTGGAAGCCGAACCACAATAAGCGCGCCGGCGTGATGGACGAGGAGATCGCCTACTTCGACGGTTTCTTTGGCGCCGTGGGCTACGTGGATGTGGCCCGTCAGCTGGCTGGCGACGCACAGGGACCCTACACCTGGTGGTCCTACCGCGGGCAGGCCTTCGACAACGACGCCGGTTGGCGCATCGACTACCACATGGCCACCCCGGGCTTAGCCGAGAAGGCCATCAAGTCGCACGTCGACCGCGCTTCGGCCTATGACCTGCGCTTCTCCGACCACGCACCGCTGGTCGTCGACTACCAGTTTTAAGGAAACACCATGAAATCCCGCGTACTTTCGGGCATGCAGCCTTCGGGCGACTCACTACACCTCGGCAACTACCTCGGCGCACTGGTCAACTGGGTTAAGACCCAGGACGAGTACGACGCGTTCTTCTTCATCCCTGACATGCACGCGATCACCGTGCAGCAGGATCCGGCCGAGCTGCGCGCCCGCACCCGCAAGACCGCCGCGCAGTTCATCGCCGGCGGCATCGACCTGGAGAAGTCGACCCTGTTCGTGCAGTCGCAGGTGCCTGAGCACGCCCAGCTGGCTTGGGTGTTCAACTGCCTGACCGGCTTCGGCGAGGCTAGCCGGATGACCCAGTTCAAGGACAAGTCAGCCAAGGGCGGCGCGGATGCCGCCAGCGTGGGCCTGTTCACCTACCCGATCTTGATGGCAGCTGACATCCTGCTCTACCAGCCGCATGGCGTACCGGTGGGCGATGACCAGCGTCAGCACGTGGAGCTGGCCCGCGACCTGGCCAAGCGCTTCAACCACCGGTTTGGTGAGACCTTTACCGTGCCCGAGGCGTTCATCCCGAAGGAGGGGGCACGCATTTACGATCTGCAGAACCCGACCTCCAAGATGTCCAAGTCGGCCGAGTCTCCGGCCGGTCTGATCAACGTGTTGGACGAGCCGAAGCTGATCGCCAAGCGCATCAAGTCTGCGGTGACCGACGCTGGCACCGTGATCGCGTATGACAAGAAGGAAAAGCCGGGTGTCTCCAACCTGCTGGACATCTTGGCTGCGGTGACCGAACGCCAAGTACCAGAGCTGGTCGAGGAGTTCGACGGCAAAATGTACGGCCACCTGAAGGTCGCCGTGGCAGATGCCGTAGTCGAGCGCCTGACCCCGATCCGCGAACGCACCCTGGAACTGCTCGATGATCCGGCAGAGCTGGACCGTCTGTTGCTGGCCGGTGCCGCCAAGGCCCGCGAAGTGGCGTCGAAGACCGTGGCCGAAGTATACGAGAAGGTCGGCTTCCTGCCGCCGCTGGGTGTCTAGTATGAGCATCGAATCCCGCTTCACCCTGGGCGTGGTGATCCCGGTGCCGGCACCGCACCGGGAGACTCTGCGTACCTGGCGGCGGGAGTTCGGGGGAGAAGCCACGGAGCCGATCGCCCCGCACATCACCCTGATCTCCGGGTCGTACCTGAACACCTGGGAGAAGGCAGCCGCGCAGGTGCGTCAGGTGGCTTCGAATTTGCAACCATTTCGGATCAGCCTTGGTGCGGCTCGGACCTTCCGGCCAGCTAGCGAGGTGGTATATCTGCCGTTGCTGGCCGGTGCACAGGAGTGCTGGGAATTGCACCGTGCACTACTCTCCGACGCCCTGCGCCATGAATCGGCCTTTGCCTATCATCCGCATCTAACCATCGCACAGAATGTGTCTGCACAGCAGTTGGACGCGGCACAGGCAGCGCTGACTCAGGTGACGATTGAGTTCACCGCCGATCGGGTACAACTCTTTGATACCCGTGGCGGGCAATGGAATTTGAGCGAAGACATCGCCCTGGGTGCTTAGCGGCACCGTTGCAGGCTTCGGATGCTGGGCCCTGCATCAGCAACTGCTCGGCGACGCCCTGCGCCACGAGTCGGAGTTCGCCTACCATCCGCACCTGACCGTTGCGCAGAACGTGCCAGCTGTGCAGCTGGACGCGGCTAAAGCAGATTTGAAGGATGTGCAGATCACCTTCGAGGTGGAAAGCATCGAGCTTTTTGATACGCGTAGCGGACAGTGGAACTTCAGCGAGAGGATCTCTCTGAAGTCCTAAAGTTTGCATTAAAGCGTCGTCCTTAAAGGGCGGCGCTTTCTTGTTGTTGGGTGAGTGCACTTCTATCAGGCTCATTGTGCTTCGTGACTGTGATCGATGCCCTGATCGCTTGGAATCCTAGAGCCTTGCGACGATGGTGAGTGCGCTCGCTGGACCGGTTAGCTGGAACTGAGCGAACGGCCATCGATATGATCAGCGAGCCGGGATCGGGACTTCAAACTTCATAGAGTCCTAGAGCCATTCTTAGACATGACGCGAGCACGCCGATGGTCGAAGCTATCAAAGGAATCATGGCTGTCTTGGCGCAATTGCGCGTCTCTACAATCCGCAAGAACACCCGCAGGGAATCGGAACACGCGCGCCCAGGGAAATTAGGCGGCCGTACAACTGTTATGACGACTGAGCGTATAGAAACAGCGAAGAGCTAACGACTCGAAAGCAAGAGCTATCCACAAACTGCCAAGATCCGACGGGCTGGCACTTCTACGATTCAACGAGCGTTACGTCTATTGCAGGATAAATTCGAGAAGTATTCCTAAAAACCGCATTAAGTCGCTGCTTCTCAAGAACAACCTATTTCATCATTTGCAACAAATTGATAACGAAACACGGGTTTTTCGAAAAATCGGAAAAATTTGCAAGAGGAACGGAATAAGCTACACGTGTAGGTCAGATCACATGCTCCCGAGGCATAGGCGGCACTCAAAATTATGAGGCTGACTTGATGAATCACTCACATCATTCCGAAGGGAAGTATGAAGAAAAGCAAGCGGCGGATCGCCGCATTTATAAGTGCTGTCAGTTTGGCATCGGGAGCCGCAATGGTGGCAACGCCAGCTCTCGCAGTCATCAGGATCGCTCGCAGGATTAGCTAAGTCTAGGTACTGCTAGAACAAGGAGTAACTAGATGAAGCGAAATGCCCTCGCAGCATTTGCTCTTGGCCTAGTTCTGGTGATTACTTCATGTACGAACCAGGGGAATTCTCAAAGCGGGGAAACTGCGGAGCCTGGATTAGCCACTGTCGCTTCATGCGATCGTCCGTATGTGGTCAGTGACGGTGAGTCCATAGGAAAGCCGGAATTCATTCGAGTCGACAAGTTCTACGATCAGGATATGAGTAAAACTTTGCTTGACAAGAAGGTTACCTCATCCATCCAATGGGATCCGCAGCCCGAGTGGGATAACCGGGACGAAGTGCTGAAAGCTGTCGATGAGGTCTCGCCGGATCCCGTCAAGGCGCAGTCTTTCCCCTTTGCCGAGAGCATTGAAAGTATGCTTGAGAACTTTAATCAGTCCCCTGGGTTTCTTGGATACTACGCAGCAACGCCTCTGACTTTTGAATTCAGCGTTCAGTGCCAGAATGATCAGGACAATTGGTATCAGTTGAGCTTTTCTACTTGGGCTGATTCTGATTTAGGGATTATCGACTGCAACTTGAAGTTAGACAAAGACGCTCCCAAAGTGGCAAACAAAGCATATGGCGCGTATTGCCAGGAATCTTAGGTCTAAATTCCTCATAGTTAAACAAATCGGGGACTGCCCTGGCGGGTTCTAGCGGTCGTTGCAAAACCCTGAACAATCAGAAATTGCGACGACCTCTAGAACCCGCACAAGCGGCTGGCGCTTTTTTCGTTACTTTTGACGCACGTTCGCTTCGATCTTTGCTCCGGTGTCCGCATCGATGTTCTTCCAGTACGCGATCGCGTTGGACAGCACCGGCTCGATGACCCCGTCCAGCGCCCCAGTCACCGTGTCCACCAGTTCAGCGCGCTGGGCATCGTCCATCACCTCGCGGACCAGGATGCCGGGCTGGACGAAGTCCCCGTCGTCCCTGCGCAGCGTGTAGGCCTCCCGGACCAACTCGCCGTCGGATTCGAAGGAATTCTCCGCCGGACCGGTTTCATCGCTCCACGAATCCCCGAAGGAGTTCGGCGCGTAGACGCTGCGATCGCCGGTGTGCTCGTACGTCATATTCCCTTCGAAGTTGTACGAGTGCACCGGGCACTTGGGCTTGTTCACCGGCAGCTGCTGGAAGTTGGTGCCGATGCGGTAGCGCTGCGCATCCGCATAGGCGAAATTGCGGCCCAGCAGCATCTTGTCCGGGCTCATCCCCATGCCCGGGACCATGTTCCCCGGCGAGAAGGCCGCCTGCTCGATCTGCGCAAAGAAGTTCTCCGGGTTCTTATTCAGCGTCATCGTGCCGACCTTGATCCGCGGATAGTCCTTCTTGGACCAGACCTTGGTCAGATCGAAGGGGTTGAACCTGTAGGTCTTCGCCTCCTCGTAGGGCATGATCTGCACGTACAGGTCCCATTGCGGGAAGTTGCCGGCCTTGATCGCCTCGAACAAATCGCGGCGGTGGAAGTCGGCGTCGGATCCTGCCAGTTCCTCGGCCTGCGCGCCGGGCATGGTCTCGAACTTCTCGGACTGCTTGTTCAGGAAGTGGTACTTGACCCAGAATTTCTCGCCGGCCGCGTTGACCCACATGTAGGTGTGGGATCCGTAGCCGTTCATCTCGCGCCAGGTCTTGGGCAGGCCGCGCTGGCCCATGATGTAGGTGACCTGGTGGGCGGATTCGGGGTTCTGCGTCCAGAAGTCCCACTGCATGGTGCCATCGCGCAGCCCGGAGTCCGGGAGGCGCTTTTGAGAGCGGATGAAGTGTGGGAACTTCATCGGGTCGCGCACGAAGAACACGGGTGTGTTGTTGCCGACCAGATCGAAGTTGCCCTCGGAAGTGTAGAACTTCATGGAGAAGCCACGCACGTCACGCCAAGTGTCGGGAGATCCGAGCTCGCCGGCGACGGTGGAGAAGCGCATCAGGGTTTCGGTTTTCACCCCGGGCTGGAACAGGGCGGCCTTGGTGTAGGCAGAGACATCTTCGGTGGTTTCGAATTCGCCGAAGGCACCGGCACCCTTGGCGTGCGGGCGGCGTTCGGGCACGTTCATCCGGTTGAAGTGCTGCAGGGTCTCGATCAGATGGTGGTCGTGCAAGACGATGGGACCATCGGCGCCGACGGTCAGCGAGTTGCGGTCGCTGGCTGCCTTGATGCCGGCCTGGGTAGTGGATTCCGGTTTCTGGTTGCTTGCCATGAGTGCTCCTAGCTGTGCGGGGAAGGGCGGGTACTGCCCACCCTGCCATAGCTGGCCGAGGAACTAAAGGCATGCAAAAAGCCCGGATCAAATCCTCAGGATTGGTCCGGGCTCTTGAGCGCAGGTCTTAGATGGTGCGCGAGAGGATTGCCTGCTTGACCTCGGCGATAGCCTTGGTCACCTGGATGCCACGTGGGCATGCTTCGGAGCAGTTGAAGGTGGTGCGGCAGCGCCACACGCCTTCCTTGTCGTTCAGGAT